>WNFC01000164.1_pt1 | contig 61963 bp, 63 predicted proteins | sample 5400541 | NCBI WGS metagenome assembly WNFC01 (sample SAMN13153342, study PRJNA577476) | soil metagenome | isolation source: 120 cm saprolite under Douglas fir tree site 2 hole 2 replicate 1 | place: USA:California | collected 2015-04-18
CCGCTACCCCACCCATCGACACCGCGCCGCAGCGCTGCCACACTGGCTCGAGCACTACAACCAGCGCAGACCGCACAGCTCAATCGGGGACCGACCCCCAATCAGCCGCGTTCACAACGTCTGTGGGTAGGACAGCTAGTCGGTGATGACGACCGGCGTGCCGAGCTTCACGTGATGGAAGAGCCACTCCGCATCCGGGATGTGCATCCGGATGCAGCCGTGTGAGGCGGAGTAGCCGATCGACGCGTCGTCCGGCGTGCCGTGGATGCCGACGCCGGGCGCGGACAAGCCCATCCAGCGCGTGCCGAGCGGGTTCCCCGGCCCCGGCGGAATCGGCTTCTCACCCTTGGCCCACGCCGAGTCGGGCGGTCGCCACCATGGGTTCAGCTGCATGTCCACGATGCTGAACGTCCCGGTCGGCGTCGGGTACACCGACTGACCGGTGGCGACACCGAACCTCCGCAGTAGCTGAGCGCCCCGGTAGTAGCGCAGCTCGTTGACGCCACGCCGAATGACGATGACGGCGCCGAAGTTGACGATCGTCCGCTCCGGAAGGACCGCTTTCGTTGCGACACCGATGCGGCGCACCTGCGGCGTCTGGAGCGCGCGCACGATCCGCCGGACGGTGAGCTCGCGCAGGACCTTGACGCCGGTCCTCTCCCGCGTGAATTGGGGACGCAGTCCTTTGAGCCCGCTCAGCTCGGCGTCCACGGCGGGGACCGATATGCGTTTGTCGAGACCGTTCACGAACCGGCGCACCTCGCTCTCGTTCACCTGCGGAACGAGTGGGACTGCGGTACCGGCCTCCGCCCCGAGCGCATGCAGGACGCCGTCGGCGATCGTCACCCGGGCGCCGAAACGGGTCGGCCGGAGGTTCCACTGCCGGTCGCGGTAGGCGAGCCGCACCGGCTTCGCGAACGCAGGACGCAACGCGGCCTGGGCCTGCTCGTTGGACATCCCGCCGACCGAGAAGCCGGCCAGGGTCACACCGGGCTGGATCAGCACCGGTGGCGCCGCGTCACCGCGCAGAGCAGGCGCGAGGGCCGCGACGACGAGAACCGTGAGGGCCAGACGGCGGACCACCTTGACGAGATCGTACTGAGGCCCTGAGCGCTTACCAAGTCCTCATCCGAGGGAGGGGCGAACCGCCGCAGCGTCGCCCCTCCAAGTCGGAAAGCTTAGGCGATACTTCTCCTCGGACAAAGACGAGGGAGGAGCGGAACATGGACTTTCAGGAGCTGGAGAGAATCGCCGGGACGATCGTCGCCGACGGCAAGGGCATCCTCGCGGCGGACGAAAGCACCGGGACGATCAAGAAGCGGTTCGACTCGATCGGGATCGAATCCACCGAGGACACGCGCCGGGCCTACAGGGAGCTCCTGTTCACGACGGAGGGAGCCGAGGAGTTCATCGGCGGCGTCATTCTCTTCGACGAGACGATCCGCCAGCAGGCGTCCGACGGGACTCCGTTCCCCAAGCTGCTCGAGTCCAAGGGAATCGTCCCCGGCATCAAGGTCGACACCGGAGCGAAGCCCCTCGCGCTCGCCGAAGGCGAGACGGTCACCGAAGGGCTCGACGGTCTACGCGAACGGCTCGTGGAGTATCGCGCGCTCGGCGCGCGTTTCGCGAAATGGCGCGCCGTGATCACGATCGGCAAAGACCTCCCGAGCGAGTACTGCCTCTGGACGAACGCGCACGCCCTCGCCCGTTACGCCGCCCTCTGCCAGGAAAGCGGTCTCGTCCCGATCGTCGAGCCGGAAGTGCTCATGGACGGCGACCACTCGATCGAGCGGAGCTTCCACGTCACCTCGCACACGCTGCACGCGGTGTTCACCGAACTGCGCGACCAGCGGATCCATCCCGAAGGGATCCTGCTGAAGCCGAACATGGTCCTCTCCGGGTACGAAAGCTCCGAGCAGGTTTCCGACGAGGAGATCGCCCGCCAGACCATCCAGTGCTTCCGCCGGCACGTGCCCGCGGCCGTGCCGGGAATCGTGTTCCTCTCCGGAGGACAGTCTGAGGAGGAAGCGACACGACGGTTGAACGCGATCAACGGCATCGGCCCGCACCCGTGGCAGGTGTCGTTCTCGTACGGTCGCGCACTGCAGGCCTCGGCACTGAAAGCCTGGGGCGGTCGCGAGGAGAACGTCGAGGCGGCCCAGCGCGCCTACTACCACCGGGCAAGGATGAACAGCCTGGCGCAGACCGGCACGTACGCGCCCAATCTGGAGAAGGAAGCCGTACCAGCCTGACCTCGGCTCGAATCGTCTAGATCAAAACCGTAGACGTGCGCCCGGGCAGAGCCCGGGCGCACTCTTTGCGGCATCGCAAGCGACGCCGCCGACCGGGCGAAGGTGAACAGCCTGGCGCGGACCGGGACGTACACACCCGAGCTAGAGAAGGAAGCCGTCGCCGTCTAGTGATACTCAAGGCCCGTGAGGGCCTGGAGCTTGTCGAGCGCATGCGTAGCTTCGATCCGACGCGACGTGCCGGAGCGCGAACGCATCACGATCGAGTCGGTGATCGCGCCGTTCGGCAGGTAGCGCACGCCGCGTAGGAGCGAGCCGGTCGTGACCCCCGTCGCGGCGACGAAGATGTCCTCGCCTGCGACGAGATCGTTGGTCGTGAGTACATGCTCCGGATCGAGCCCGGCATCGACGAGCCGCTGTCGCTCCTCGTCGTCACGTGGCCACAGCTTCCCCTGGATGCCACCACCCACGCACTTGAGCGCCGCCGCCGAGATGACGCCTTCGGGCGTACCACCGACCCCGTAGAGCATGTCCACCCCAGTCCCGCTCTGTCCGGCGGCGATTGCGGCGGCGACGTCGCCGTCACGGATCAGCAGGACCTTCGCGCCGGCATCGCGGAGCTCGGCGATCAAGGCATCGTGCCGGTCACGCTCCAAGACGACGACCGAGATCTCCCGTGTCGACACGCCCTTCGCCTTCGCGACGGCATCGACGTTCTGCGTCGGGGAGGCGTTGATGTCGATGGCGTCGAGGCCTTGCGGTCCGACGGCGATCTTCTCCATGTAGACGGCAGCGCCGGGGAAGAACATCGTGCCGCGTTCCGCAACGGCCATGACCGCAATCGCGTTCGGCTGGCCGAGCGCCGTCAGCCGGGTTCCCTCGAGAGGGTCGACCGCGACGTCGACCTGTGGTCCGCTGCCGTCGCCGACCCGCTCGCCGTTGTAGAGCATCGGCGCCTCGTCCTTCTCGCCCTCGCCGATCACAACGACTCCGTCCATGGACACCGAATCGAGCATCGCCCGCATCCCGTCGACCGCGGCCTGGTCTGCGGCGATCTTGTCGCCGCGCCCGACCCAGCGCCCGGCGCCCAGCGCCGCCGCCTCCGTAACGCGAACGAGCTCGAGCGCGAGATTTCGGTCGGGTGGGCTCGCGCTCATTGCTCGGCTGGGAGCCTACATCCGTTCCGGCGCCTCGACTCCGATCAGATCGAGGGCGCGCGCGATCACGTGCTGGGCCCCGCGGACGAGCTCCAGCCGGAACGCCTCCGTCTCTGACCCCACGACGCGATGCTCGTGGTAGAAGCGATGAAAGTCGTCGGCAACTCGAATCGCGTAGATCGGGATTGCATGCGGCGAACGCCGCTCCGCCGCCTCTGCGGCGATCACCGGAAACTCGGCGAGCCGCTTGATCAGGTCACGCTCCTCGCGCTCGAGCTCCTTCGGCGTGGCGACGCCCGCGCCTCCAGCAGCCCCGGCGTTCCGGAGGATGCCCGCGATGCGCGCATGCGCGTACTGCACGTAGTAGACCGGATTCTTCTGCGAGCGCTCGGCTGCGAGGTCGACGTCGATGTCGATCGGCTGGTCGTGCCCGCGGGAGATCAAGTACCAGCGCGCAGCATCGACGCCGATCTTCTCCACCAGCTCGTGCAGGAAGACGACGTCCCCGCGGCGCTTCGAGATCTTCTTCGTCAGACCACCTTCGACGATGTGGACGAGCTGGTAGATCAGCACCTCGATCCGCGCAGGGTCGTAGCCGAGCATCGCAGCAGCCGCTTTGAGCCGACCCACGTAGCCGTGGTGGTCGGCGCCGAGGACGTAGATCGCAAGGTCGAATCCGCGCTCGAGCTTGTCGCGCACGTAGGCGACGTCGGCAGCGAAGTACAGGTACGAGCCGTCGGACGAACGGACGAGCGGGCGGTCCTTGTCGTCGCCGTACGCGCTGGTGCGCGCCCAGATCGTGCCCTCGGCCTCATAGGTGTCGAGGCGCGGGAGGAGTTCTGGAACCTCCTTCTCGATCTCGCCCTGGTGCCGCCAGGTGTCGATGTGAATGCGGATGGCGGCGACCTCGCGACGGATCTCTCCGAGCATGTACTCGACGGGGTCGACGCTGAGCGCGGCGAGCTCGTTGATGTACTCGCCCTGATAGCCGCCCTCGGGCAGCTCCTCCCCCCTCCGTCGCGCCTCGACCGACGCCCGGAAGAGGTCGACCTGCCGCCCGGCGTCGTTGAAGTAGTACTCGCGCGCGACCTCGTTCCCCGCGTACTCGAGCAGGCGCGCAACGGAGTCTCCGTAGGCGCCGTTTCGCGCCGAACCGACCGTCAGCGGTCCCGCAGGATTCGCCGAGATCAGCTCGACCTGGATCTTCTGCCGCTGGTCGATCGCAGATCCCGCGCCGTAGTCCGGGCCGATCTCCTGCAACGCCGCGGCAAGCCATTCGGTCGTCACCCAGAGGTTGAGGAAGCCGGGGCCCGCGACTTCGGCCCGGTCGATCTCTTCGAGCTCCTCGGCGCGTGCCGCCAACTGGGCTGCCAGCTCGCGCGGAGGTTGCTTGCGCTGTGGTGCGGTCCGCAGCGCGATGTTCGTCGCGTAGTCCCCGTGCTCGGGATCGCTCGGCCGCTCGAGCTCGACCGGCGCGCCGGCGAGCTCGGAAAGGGTCCCGGCCAGACGGTCGACCGCGTTACCGAGCAAGCGTCTCGCGCCGAGCGAAGAGCTGTTCGAGGGCGCGCGGCTCCTCTTCGGTTCCGGTTGCGACCTGACGAAACTCCTCGGCGACGCGCCGGCCGACCCGGCCGAAACCGCGGATGATGTAGTGGTCGCGCAACGCGTCGATCGCTCTTCGCCTCCTTCGCTCTGCCCACAGCCCGCCTACGACTCCACGCGCGATCGCCTCGACGACGAGCGAGCAGATGTACGCAAAGATACTGATGCCCGCTAGAACCAGCGGCGAAAGCTGAAGGCGTGCTCCACGCCCGTAGTATCGTTGGGCCGTGGACGACGAGGCCCAGGAGCGACAGCTCAACATCCATCTCGATCCGGAGCAGATGGCCGGGGTCTACGCGAACTTCGCAAACGTCACCTTCTCGGTGTACGAGTTCACGCTCACGTTCGCGCGCATCGACCACGACATCGAGGAAGGGGACGTGCCTGGAGTGGTCGTCTCGCGCGTGAACATGTCGTCGCAGTTCTTCCAGGAGCTGCTGGCGGCGATGCAGGATTCCCTCTCCAAGTGGTCCACGCAGGAAGGGATCCGCAACCTGCCCGAAGCGCCACCTCGGTCCGACAGTTAGCTCGGCCGAAGGTCTAGCGGGCGAGCCGCTCGAACGCGTCCGCCTGTTCGACCCGCGTCAGCAGAGGCGGATGGTCGTCGAGGAAGACGTGCACCCACCCCGGCGGGTTCGGATCCGCGAGATCGACTCGCACGAACCCTTTGAAGAGCCCCTTGGCCGCTTCCGGATCGTGAGTCCCCCGTAGACCCACCCAATCCGCCTCCGCCTCGTAGCGCCGGGAAACGAGGTTGGTGAAGGGAGTCATGGCGAGCACGAGGACCGTGAGCGTCAGGACAGCGAGAGGCACGTTGCCCGGGTCGCGCAGGCCACCGCGCCTCCCGGTCACGAAGGCGATCGCTGCGAGCAGAGGAAGGCCGATGAGGGCGCCCCAGGCAATCCCTTTCCAGATGTGCAGGCGGGCGACGTGCGCGAGCTCATGACCGAGGACGAACCGCACCTCCCTCGGCGTGAAGCGGCCGTCCAGCATCGTGTCCCAGATGAAGACGCTGCTACTCGGACCGATGCCGATCGCGAAGGCGTTTGCCGCCGTCGTCTTGTCGTGAACCTGCTGGATGCGGACGGCCGGGTCGCCGGCCTGCTCGCGCGCCTCGAGCCGCTTGACTGCGGCGGCAAGCTGCGGCGACCGGATCGGGTCTGCTCCGATCCGATTCGCATACGGAACCGACAACTGCTGAAGCACGGCGAGGGCGAGCACAACCGCGGCCGCCGCGATCCACCAGTTCCGCGCGAACCGCTTCGCGAGCAGCAACACGATCGCAAGCACCACAACCGTGGTGAACGTGCCGGTCAAGAGCCCCTGCCACGGCGAGAAGACGATCGTTCCCCAATCCTCCTTCGAGAGGCCGTGGCGCCGCTCCCACCAGCCGGTCGCGACGGCGAACGGCAGCGAGACCGCCCACAGGACGGTCATCACGACGACGCCGGTGATCAGTCCCGCGTTGACCGGGCCGAGCCCGAGCGAGCGGGCGAGACGTGGGCCGCGCCGCACCAGCACGACGAGCGCCAGCACCTTGGCAACGGTCCCAACGAGCCAGGCGTAGTCGAGAAACCGCTCATAGCGCACTCCCGCACGGACGACGCCGGCCCCGAACACCGACCGCGCGTCGAGCTGAGGTAGGTGGAGGTCGGCCGGGACCTTCGTGCGCCACAGAAGCGAGGCAATCAGTACCCACACGAGTGCGGCGACGGCTAAGGTCGCGACTCTGCTGATGCGGGTCGCGGTCATATCGGACGTCCACGCTAACTATCACGCGCTCGAAGCGGTGCTGAGGGAGGTCGACGCCGCCAGTGTCGACGCAGTCTGGTGCCTGGGCGACACCGTCGGCTACGGGCCGCGTCCGAACGAATGCTGCGACATCGTGAGAGATCGCGCCGACCACTGCCTCGTCGGGAACCACGATCTGGTCGTCCTCGGCGAGCTCACGGTCAGTGACTTCAACGACGAGGCCGCGGCTGCAGCCGTCTGGACCGCAGACGTCCTGACACCGGAGTCGCGCACGTTCCTCGCACACCTGAAGCCCTACGGCGAGGTTGACGGCGTCGACCTTTTCCACGCGAGTGCGCGCGATCCCGTCTGGGAGTACGTGCTGACAGAGGAAGCCGCGCGCGCGACTCTCGAGCTCTCGGACGCGCCGCTCGTCCTCGTCGGGCACAGCCACGTCGCCCTGGCGATCACGACGGACGACGGCCGCGTCGACGGCGGGCCGGCGCCGGGAGGCTCGACGGTGACGCTCGACGGCCGTTGGCTGCTGAACCCGGGGTCGGTCGGTCAGCCGCGTGACGGTGATCCGCGCGCGGCGTGGCTGCTGCTCGATTTCGACCAGAGGGCAGCTACGTTCCGCCGCGTCCGGTATTCGCTCGAGCGCACGCAGGCCGAGATGCGCGAGCGGGGTCTGCCGCAAGTGCTCGCGGCTCGGCTCGAGCGAGGCGATTAGCGATCCGACTGCGCCGAACGAGACGACCCGAGTTGGGCGCGGCCCTGGCCGCCGCCCTCTGGCTGGCTGGCTGTGGGAGCGGCTCCGAGCAGCGAGCCGTCCCGCCCCCGCAGCCCAGGCTGCCGCAGCCGGTTGCCGCGGCGCTGGCCTCCAGCAGCGACGAGGTGGCGCAGGCGTTGAGTGCGGGCGATCCCTGTGGGGCGTTGACCCTCGCGCAGCAGCTACAACAGCAGACCGTCACGGCGATCAACACCGGGCGTGTCCCCAGCGCCTTTCAGGAGCAGCTCGGCTCGACCGTTGCCGACCTGGTCTCACGCATTGACTGTGTTCCCGTCCCGAACAAGCACGACAACGGGGAGCACAAGGGCGAGAAGAAGAACAAGCACGAGGGCAACGATTGACCGGGATGCTTCTCGCTGCAGGCCGCTATCGCATCGAGCGGGTGCTCGGCCGCGGCGGCATGGCGGTCGTCTATCTGGCGCGGGACGAGGAGCTCCACCGCTTCGTCGCAGTCAAGGTGCTCGCCGAGCACCTGACGGACGACGACAACTTCCGGGCGCGCTTCCTGCAGGAGGCAAGGCTCGCGAGCCGGCTCTCCCATCCGAACGTGGTGCAGCTCTACGACGCGGGCGAAACGGAAGGCAGCCCGTACATCGTCATGGAATACGTCCCGGGTGCGACGGTCGCGGAACGCGGACGGCTCTCGCACGTGGAAGTCGTTCCCCTCGCACTCCAGGCGTGTGCGGGGTTGCAGCATGCGCACGATGCGGGACTCGTCCACCGGGACGTGAAGCCCGCGAACCTCCTCGTCCGCGAGGACGGCATCCTCAAGATCGCCGATTTCGGGATCGCCCGCGCCGCCGAGCTGACACGGCTCACGCAGCAGGGAACCGTGCTCGGCACTGCGGCCTACCTGTCGCCGGAACAGGCCGCCGGCGAGGAGGTCACCGCCGCGACCGACGTCTACTCGCTCGGTGCCGTCGTCTACGAGCTCCTGACGGGAAGTCCGCCGTACGAGTTCAAGTCCCTCGCCGAGCTGGCTGCGCAGCAGACGAGCGGTGCGATCACGCCGTTGCGCGACGTCGAGCCGTCCGTCCCCGAGCCGGTCGAAGCAGCGGTGATGCATGCACTTGCGCGCGATGCGCGCTTCAGGCCGGCGTCAGCGTCCGACTTCGGTCACGAGCTCGCCGCCGCCTTCGCCCGGCCAACGGAACCCTTGCCAGCCACCACGATCACCGAGCCGCTCCACACCAGGAGGTCCCGCAGCCTGTCGCGGGGCGCCACGTGGCTCTGGATCGTGGCCGCGGCAACCGTCGCGACGGTCGCCGTCATCCTGGGTCTCCTCAAAAATCGGTGGCGGCAGCGGTTCAACGACGACTCCGCACCCGGCTCCGATCCGGGCGCCGCTGCGCGGCGCGACGCCGGCGGACGAGGCGCGGAACCTCAGCGCCTGGCTTCGCGCACATTCCAGATAGCTAGGAGGCCGCGCGCTCGGCGGCGGGCTTTTTCTCGTCGCCGAAGGTGATGCCCTCGCGGGCCATCGAGAGCTGAACGTCCTCGCGTGCCTTGTAGATCCGCCACTTGACCGTGGCGAGCGTGATCTCCAGGGAGTCTGCGATCTCCGTGTAGGAGAGACCGACGACGTCGCGGAGGAGCAGTGCCATCTTCAGATCGACATTCAACCCCTCGACCGCACGCCAGACGGCGTCGATCGCCTCGAGTCGCTCCGGCGGCGCGTCGACGACTTCGAGCGGCGCAATGTCCTCGAGCGCGACGACCGCCCGCGGCCGGCGCTCGTTCGCACGAAGCTCGTCCAGCACGCGATTCTTGGTCACCTGGAACAGCCACGTCGTGAACTTCGAGCGAAGCGAGAAGCGGGGCAGGCCCTGGAAGACCCGGAGGAAGACTTCCTGTGTCAGGTCCTCCGCGAGCGACCGGTCGCCGACGAGTCGCAGCACGTAGTTGAAGACAGGCACCTGATAGGCACGGACGATGAGCGAAAAGGCTCGCTCGTCGCCTTTTTGTGCCTTCCGCAGAACGCCAAAATCAGGTTGCTGAAGTGACAAAAGGTTCCGGAGTATAGCCGCGATCAGGCCGGGATCGTTAGGGGTTTACCGGTCATCTGTAAGGGTTGCGTGAAACCTAAAAACCCCAGCACAGTGGGCACTAAATCGGCCAGCTCGCCGGTGTCTTCAAGGGTCACTTCGGGGTCCGTGACGATCAGCGGCACAGGGTTCGTCGTGTGGGCTGTGTGCGGGCTTGCACCATCTGCCTCGAGCATTTGCTCCGCGTTTCCGTGGTCCGCCGTGATCAGCGAGACGCCGCCCTTCCGGGCGACCGCCTCCACGATACGGCCGAGGCACTCGTCGGCTGTCTCCACGGCTTTCACCGCGGCCGAGATCGATCCTGTGTGGCCGACCATGTCCGGGTTGGCCAGGTTGATCACGGCGAAGCGATAGCCGTTTCGGTCGAGCTCGTGGACGAAGCGGTCGGTGACTTCCCGCGCGGACATCTCCGGTTTCTGGTCATAGCTCGGAACGTCCCGCGGCGAGGGGACGAGGATCCTCGTCTCGCCCGCCCACTCCTGCTCGCGGCCGCCGTTGAAGAAGTACGTGACGTGTGCGTACTTCTCGGTCTCGGCGACGTGCAGCTGGCGCACGCCGTGCTCGGCGAGGACCTCGGCCAGCGTCTCGTGCACGTCTTGCTCGGGGAAGGCGATCGGCACTGGGAGGTCCGCCCGGTAGCTCGTCATCGTGGTGATATCGGCACCTGCCTCGATGAGCCGCATCGTCAATTGGCGGGCTCGGTCGGGACGGAAGTTGAAGAAGATCGCTGTGTCCGTCCCCGGCCGGAGCCGGGGCCGGCCACCAACTGTGACTGGCTCGATGAACTCGTCGGTGATCCCTCGCTCATAGCTACGGCGGACAGCTTCGATCGGATCGGTTGCCGGCTCGCCTTGTCCCCCGACAATCGCCTCGAAGGCGCGCTGCGTCCGCTCCCAGTGCTGGTCCCGGTCCATGGCGTAGTACCGACCGCTGACGGTAGAGATGCGCTCCGTGGGGAGCTCGGCAAGATCGTTGACTGCGGAATGCGGCGAGACATCCCGTCCGTCGGTGAACGCGTGGATCCAGGTCTTCTCCGGAGCAAAACGCAACAGCGCGCGCAGATGGTCGATGTGCGAGTGCACGCCACCATAGGAGACGAGACCGAGCAGATGGACTCGTTCGCCCCGTTCGAATGCGCTCACCAGTGCCGGGTTGTCGTAGAAGGATCCGTCCTCGATCGACTTGCTCACGCGCATGAGGTCCTGGAACAGGACGCGTCCCGAGCCGATCGTCAGGTGTCCGACTTCGCTATTGCCCATCTGACCGGGCGGCAGACCGACTGCCTCGCCGGACGCGTCGAGTGTGGTGTGGGGGAACGTCTCCCAGAGCCGGTCGAAGTTCGGCGTGTCGGCGAGTTCCACGGCGTTGCCCGGGCCGGGCGGCGCGAGGCCCCAGCCGTCGAGGATGACGAGTGCTACGAGGGGATGTTCGCGCCCGCTCGGCAAATCGCGATGAAGGATTCGAGGTCGAGCGACGCTCCGCCGACGAGCGCACCGTCGACGTCGGGCTGGCTCAGGAGAACCGCAGCGTTGTCCGGCTTGACCGAGCCGCCGTACAACACGGGGACGTCCAGTACCGACTTGATGAACACGTGCGCCTCCTGCGCGACCTCAGGGGTGGCCATCTTTCCCGTTCCGATCGCCCACACGGGCTCGTACGCGACGACGAGGTTGTCGTCTACCTCGAAAGCGGAGACCTGGCGCCGCAGGACCTGTTCGGTCCGTCCGGTCTCGCGCTCCTCTTCGGTTTCACCGACGCAGGCGATCACGAACATGCCGGCCGCGAGTGCGGCGCGCGCTCTGTGCGCCGCGGTTTCGTCGGTCTCGCCGAAGTGCTGACGGCGCTCCGAATGACCGACGATGGCGCCGTAGACGCCGAGCTCGAGGAGCATCTCCACCGAGATCTCTCCTGTGTAGGGCCCCTCTCCCTCCCAGTGCACGTTCTGTGCCGCAACCGCGATCTCCGTACCCGCGAGCAATTGGACCGCGACGGCCAGCGACACATACGGCGGGCACACGACGACGTCGACACCCTCGAGGTCCTCGTCGCGCAGCCGGACGCAGAACTCCGCCGTCTCGGCAGGCCCCTTGTGCATCTTCCAGTTCCCCGCGATCAGCGTCACGTGCGCTCCGGAATCGCTGCTACGCCCGGCAGCTCCTTGCCTTCGAGCAGCTCGAGCGCTGCGCCGCCACCGGTCGAAGGCCACGAGACCTTGTCCGCAAGTCCGAGCTCGCTCAACGCGCGCGCCGAGTCGGCCCCGCCGACTACCGAATAGCCGCTTGACGATGCCACCGCTTCGGCGACGGCCGTGGTGCCTTCGCTGAAGCGCGGCCATTCGAAGACGCCCATCGGTCCGTTCCAGAAGATCGTGCGCGCCTCGGAGATCCGGTCTGCGAAGAGCTCGCGCGTCTCCGGTCCGATGTCGAGCCCGAGCCATCCTTCCGGGAGGGCGTCGTACGGAACCAGCTTGGTCTCGGCGTCGGCCGCGAACTCGCTTGCAGCGACGACGTCGACCGGGAGCACGACCTCGAAAGGGAGCGGATTGTCGGTCCTGATCTGTTCGGCCATCTTTCCGCCGACGAGCACGACGTCGGCCTTTCCCCCGAGATTCTTCAGCACACCGAGCTTGTCCTCGACCTTCGCGCCGCCCGAGATCAGAACGAACGGCCGCTCCACGTCGCCCAGGAGCCTGCCGAGCTCGTCCAGCTCGCGTTCGAGCAGGAGGCCGGCGTAGGCGGGAAGCAGCCGCGCGACACCGACGGTGGAGGCGTGCGCCCGGTGCACGGATCCGAAGGCATCCTGGACGAAGAGCTCGTTGCCGTCAGCGAGCTCCTGGGCAAACGCAGGATCGTTTTTCGTCTCGCCCGGGTTGAACCGTGTGTTCTCGAGCAGGCGAACCCGATCGTCGGGCAGAAGCTCACCAAGCCGCCGGCCGACCGGGCGGATGGACAGCGCTGGGTCCTCGCCTTTCGGACGTCCGAGATGCGAGCAGACCGTCACCGCTGCGGCATCGCGGTCGAGCAGGAACCGCAGCGTCGGCAACGAGGCCCTGATGCGCGTGTCATCCGCGACACGTCCGTCTTCCAGCGGAACGTTCAGGTCGGAGCGCACCAGCACCCGCTTGGCCGCGATGTCGGCATCGCGGACCGACCGCGGCATTCGCACCTACGCGGAGACTGTCGCCGGGATGTCGGCCGCGACCTTCGCCACGACGTCGACGAGCCGGCAGCTGTAGCCCCACTCGTTGTCGTACCAGCCGAACACCTTGGCCATGCTCCCGTTCGCCATCGTCAGATCGCTGTCGACGATGCACGAGTACGGCGAGTGGATGATGTCGGTCGAGACGAGCGGGTCGTCGGCGTAGCGAAGAAGCCCCGCGAGCGGGCCCGCATCAGCCGCGGCGCGGTAGGCGGAGTTCACCTCGTCGACCGTCACGTCGCGGCCGAGGCGAACGACCAGGTCCGTGATCGACCCGGTCGGGACCGGCGCGCGGACGGAGATGCCGTCCACCTTGCCTTTCAAGTCGGGCAGTACCAATCCGATCGCACGAGCGGCGCCCGTCGAAGTGGGAATGAGGTTGATGGCGGCTGCGCGTGCACGGCGCAGATCTTTGTGCGGGAGGTCGAGGATCTGCTGGTCGTTCGTGTAAGCATGGATGGTGGTCATGAAGCCCTGCTCGACCGTGAAGGTGTCATGAAGCACCTTCGCGAGCGGCGCGACGCAGTTGGTGGTGCACGACGCGTTCGAGATGATGTGATGCTGCTCGGGGTCGTAGGTGTCGTCGTTGACACCGAGCACGATCGTGACGTCGGGATCGGTGGCGGGCGCGGAGATCACGACCTTCTTGGCCCCTGCGTCGAGATGCTTTTGAGCACCTTCACGGTCGGTGAAGAACCCAGTCGACTCGATCACGAGGTCGACTTCCAGATCGCCCCAAGGCAGCGCAGCCGGGTCGCGCTCGGAGAGCACTTTCAGCTCGGACTTGCCTGCCCGGATGACGCCGTCACCGACGTCGACGTCCTCACCGAGCTGTCCGAGCACGGAGTCGTACTTCAAGAGGTGCCCCATGGTCTTGGCATCCCCGAGATCGTTGATCGCCACGATCTCGAAGTCCCCCCCACGCTCGAGCTGAGCCCGGAAGAAGTTGCGCCCAATGCGTCCAAACCCGTTGATCCCCACCCGTGTCTTGGCCATGTGTTGAGTCTAAAGGAGCCGCCGCCGATGCCGGCTCAGCCGGCGTCGGCCGCAAACGCTGGCCGGTAGGAAGCGAATCGTCGGAAATCATCATGGCGCGCGAAGCGCGCCGGATTTCCGACGATGAGGCGGGCCGCCGAGGCGGCGCTTGCGCTGCCGCATAAAAGGCTGGGCGGCTGTGCCGTCCGGCCGGATAACGCTCAAACGGCCCGCCGCGCGTCGCTGCGCGACACGCGGCGGGCCGGAGAGGAAGCTCCGAGGACGACCTCCCTCTCCGGTTGAACCACGCTCAGGACCTTGGCGTCGGACGGGGTCTGAATCCGGCGCCGGACGAGCGCGGACCCGCCACCCGGTGAGTATGACGGAAAGCCTGGGGATGACGACAACCACGCCGAAAAGTTAGCGCGAGGCGAGCTCTTGTAACTTTCGTAGGCGCCGATGTGCCGACGCCTTGGTGGCCGAAGGCCGGCATTTGAGCGCCAGTTCGCGCAACGAGAGCGTCGGGTGTCGTTCCCGAAGCTCGGCGATCTCCTGGAGTCGTGCGGGCAGCTTGGCTAGCTCTCCACTCCGGCGAAGTCGCTCCACCGCTCGAAGCTGGTCGTGTGCAGCACGGCTCGTCCGGACGAGGTTCGCGTGGTCGGCGTTGGCCAGGCGGTTTGCCCGCGAGCGCGTGGCCGCCATGACCGAGCGCTCTTCGAAAAGCAAGACCGTGCCGCTGGCGCCGGCAAGAGCGAGTGTGTCCGCGATCGTCTCGATTCCCTTCGCATAAGCGACGGCGTGCCGTCCGCGATCGAGGACACCGAGGCGAACTCCCTCCTCCTCGGCGATCCGCGCGAGGAAGTCGGCGCCGTCGACCCCGGCGCTGCGGATCTCGAGATGCGGCGAGCGGGGCCCGCTGAGCGAACCACCGCCGAGCAGCGTTCCCCGGACGTACGCGGCCCGGCAACACGAGCGCGCCACCACACGCCTTGGCGGGCGCTCGAGCGGTGTGAGGCGCGAGGTGAGGACACCCGCCTCGTAGAGCACCTGGAGTGCGCGATCGTCTCCGGCAACGTGCAGTTGATACCTCGTGCCTCCGGTGAAGGCGTGGCGTGCGTACGTCCGGATCTCGGACACGACACCGAACGCGCGCAGCAGACTGAAAGCGCGACGCGTGACCGCCGGGTCGCCGACGTCGAGATGTACGGAGACCTCGCCGCGGCCCTTCAGATGCACGCTACCCGCAGAGTGGAAGAGCCCTGAGAGCTCGGCGAGGCGATCGCACTCGCTCCTCGGCGTGATCGCCGCGAGCTCGTGCCGGAGGTCTTCAGAGAGTGACACCTTCGAGCGCCAGTAATCGCTGCTTGTAGGCGGGACCGAGAGATCCGTACGACCCGAGGCCATCCGAGGCGACGACGCGGTGGCAGGGAACGACGATCCCGAACCGGTTGTGAGCGCAGAAGGTCCCTGCCGCGCGCTGCGCCCGCGGGTGGCCGGCGAGGCGTGCGAGATCGCCGTAAGACACGACCTCTCCGTACGGCACTCGCCGCAGCGCGCGGACCACGTCGAGCTGAAAGGTCGTCCACCCGTCGAGCTCGAGCTGGACGTCGTCGAACGAGGCCTTGTCCCCGGCGAAGTAGTCCTTGAACCTGTTGATCAACTTGTCCGCTTTTGGCGCCCTCCCGGTAGGGACGTGTGCGCGCTGCGCCGCTAGTGTCGACTGCGAGGGAGGTGGGCGATCAGCCCCTCCCTGATGGGTGGGGGTTGTACGCGCACGCGCGCGTGTACCTGAAGAGGGCTGCGGAAGCTCGTGCCACACCAGGCATCCGTCCTCGAGCCAGACCTCCCCCACGCCCCAGCCCGCCGCTTCGTAGGGGATGCACGCCACAGACACGGTGTCCAAGCCTACAATCGCCCCCGATGTCAGCTGCACCCGGCCTGTTCCGCCCGCCGCTGCCCGAAAACGAGCCGGTGAAGTCGTACGCGCCCGGGACGCCCGAGCGGGAGGAGCTACGTCTCCGCCTCCAACAGATGCAGTCGGAGCAGATCGAGGCCCCGATGGTCATCGGGGGTGAGGAAGTACGTGCGACCGAGACCTTCGAGGCGGTCATGCCGCATGACAAGGATCACGTGCTCGCCACCGTGCACAAGGGCGACGCACATCATGTCGAGCAGGCGATCAAGGCGGCCGCCGCGGCGTGGGAGGACTGGCACCGCACGCCCTGGGAAGAGCGTGCCGCCGTCTTCCTCAGGGCTGCGGAGCTGCTTGCCGGACCGTGGCGCTCCACGCTCAACGCAGCGACGATGCTCGGCCAGTCGAAGACCGCGCACCAGGCGGAGATCGACGCGGCCTGCGAGCTGACCGACTTCTTCCGGTTCAACGTGCAGTTCATGCTCCGCATCTACGCCGAGCAGCCGATCTCCACAGCGGGCACCTGGAACAGAATGGAGTACCGCCCGCTCGAGGGGTTCGTGTTCGCGGTGACGCCGTTCAACTTCACGGCCATCGGCGGGAACCTTCCGGGCAGCGCAGCGCTGATGGGCAACACGGTCGTCTGGAAGCCCGCGTCCACCGCCGCCTACTCGGCGCACTTCCTGATGAAGCTCTTCGAGGCGGCCGGCCTCCCGCCTGGGGTGATCAACCTCGTCTACGGTTCGGGCGCAGAGATCGGCGACCCCGCCCTTGCGAGCCCCGATCTGGCAGGCGTCCACTTCACTGGTTCGACACCTGTCTTCCAGTCGATGTGGAAGACGATCGGGAACAACATCGCGAACTATCGGAACTATCCACGGATCGTCGGCGAGACGGGCGGAAAGGACTTCATCGTCGCGCACCCCTCCGCAGACGCCGAGGCTGTCGCGACGGCGATCGTCCGCGGCAGCTTCGAGTACCAGGGGCAGAAGTGCTCAGCCGCCTCACGTATCTTCGCTCCGTCCAACCTCTGGCCGGAAATTCGGGAGCGGATCGTCGAGGAAGTGCGCTCGATCAAGATGGGCGACGTCTCTGATTTCCGGAATTTCATGGGCGCGGTAATCGACGCCGGCTCCTTCAAGACACAGCGCGAGGCCATCGAGGAGGCAAAGGCAGCGGACAAGGTCGAAGTCCTCGTCGGCGGCGGCTATGACGACTCGGAGGGCTACTTCGTCGAGCCGACGGTGCTCGAGACGACCGACCCCAACTTCCGCACGATGCGGGAGGAGCTCTTCGGGCCCGTCGTCACGACCTACGTCTACCCCGAAGAGAAGTACGGCGAGACGCTCGAACTGATCGACAAAGGCGCCCCGTACGGATTGACCGGAGCGGTCTTCGCACGCGAGCGTGACGCCGTCGATCTCGCCGACGAAAAGCTCCGCTACGCGGCCGGCAACTTCTACGTCAACGACAAGCCGACCGGCGCGGTCGTCGGCCAGCAGCCCTTCGGCGGCGCACGGGCTTCCGGCACGAACGACAAGGCAGGCTCGCTGTGGAACCTGATCCGTTGGGTGAGCCCGCGCACGATCAAGGAGACGTTCGTGCCGCCCACCGACTACCGCTATCCGTTCATGGCGCCCGAAGACGGGCGCACGCCCGGCTAGCTCTGTGAAACGGCTGCTGCTGCTCGCGTCCGCCTTCGCCGCGGCGGGGAGCGACTTCAGCAGCGGGACGAGCTTTGGGGAGGCGACCTCTAGGCCGCGCTCGGCCAGACTGCGTTAGTGATCCACTCGGTCCTCCATGCGATCGGGGTCTTCATCCACCACCTCGCTGAGGTCGAATGGAAGTGGCTGGCGATCGGAATCCTCTGCCACCTGTGCAAGTTGCTTGTGGTCTCGCGCGCCTGGCGGAACATCATCAAGGCGGCCTATCCGGGCCGGCCGGTGCGCTGGCGCCAGATGTTCGGCGCCTACGTGGCCGGCACCGGAGTGAACGCGGTCATTCCCGCCCGCGGCGGCGACGTCGTCCGGCTCTTCCTGGCGAAACGGCGGATCGACGGTTCCACCTACACGACGCTCGTCTCGACGTCGTTGCTTCAGACGCTCTTCGACGTGCTCATGGCGAGCTGCTTGATCTTGTGGGCAGTCACGCAGCATGTATTGCCCGGGCTCAACGTGCTTCGCAGCCCGAGCCTCCCCGCACTCGACTACGGCTGGGCTTTTCGCCATCCCGTTGCGGGACTCGTCCTCTTCCTGCTTCTGCTGCTGTTCGGAACCGCGCTCGTCGCCTGGATCGCCGAGCGGGTCGAGGAGTTCTGGGCGAAGGTCGCACAGGGTTTCGCGGCGTTTCGAGACCGTTCCTACTACGTTCGCCACGTCGTCCCGTGGCAGCTCGCCGACTGGTCGCTGCGCCTTGCGACCGTCTTCTTCTTCCTGCGGGCGTTTGGGATACCGGCGACGCTCAACAACGCGCTGCTGGTGCAGGTGAGCCAAAGCCTGGCCACGATCTTTCCCGTTAGCCCTGCGGGAATCGGCACGGAGCAGGCGCTGCTCGTCTACATCTTCCGCAGCGTCACCTCGAAGAGCGTCGCGCTCAGCTTCAGCGTCGGGATGCGCGTCACGCTCATCGTCGTGAACGCGGTTCTCGGCTTCGCCGCGATCTTGCTCATGACAGGAACGCTCCGGATCCGTCGGCAGGCCGACGCCGATCGAGCCGGTGCAGAGACGGCGCAGGTGAAGCCCTCAGACGGCCGCTATTGAAAGCGACCGTCCGAGAAACCGTCCGTGTTCCACCCTCCGTTGCTGTGAGTCACAGCCGGGGACTTGGGATCCTTGGGGCTCGCCGCCGCGTTGCCGACGCCGAAGGTCACGGCGACCACGACGAGAGCTCCTAGTGAGAACATCTTCCGCAGCATCCTGATCACCTCCTCTCGATGCATTAGAACCGCACGTCCTGCAGAGCCTCTGCCGCACGCCGGTACAGGGCGGCGGCTGCACTGTCGTCGCCGCGCCGCGACGCGAGATCGCCTTGAGCAGTCCAGGCGACCGCACGATGGCTGGCGGAGGAGAGCTGTGAAAGGCTGAGCTCGGCCTCGGCGAAGGCCAGTTCCGCTTCGTCGAGCCGCTGCTGTTCCAGCAGGGCGCGACCGAGGACGATCTGAGCGTTGCCGATCTCGTCCAGGAAGTCAGGGCGTCCGGCGAGCAACTCGAGGGCATGGCGTGCCTGCTCTTCGGCCAGGCTCCAGTCACCGGCACCGAGGTGGACCTGTGCGAGCGAGGAGACGGCCTGCGCTGCGTCCGGATCGCTGCCCACTTCGAGCGCAACCGAGAAGGCGCGCTTGAGATATGAGATCGCCTCGTCGGACTTGCCGAGCAGGTAGTTCAGCCCGCCGAGGTTGTTGAGCATGCGACCGAGGTTCTGCCGGTCGCCGTGCTCCTCGTACAGCTCCTTCGCGCGCTCGGCGAGCGTGCGTGCACGCAGCCAGTGACCGTCGCGTTCGGCGACGATCGATGCTTGAAAAGTGATGTGCGCGACCGTGAGGGTGTCGTCGAGTCGCTCGGCAAGCTCGAGCGCGCGTTCGATGTCCTCCCGCGCTGCCTCGAAGTCGCGCTGACGGCGCGAACACCGGGAACGCCACTCGAGAATGTGAGATCGCAGCCGATCGCAGGGATCGCTCGAGCGGTCGGCGAGCTCCAGCGCCTCGCTCAGCAGGGTCTGGGCGGTGTTGATCGACGTGAGCTTGTAGCGGCAGACGCCCATCCGATACAGCACCTCCGCACGCTCGACGTCCGAGAACCCTGCGGTTTCCGCCAGCTCACGTGCGCGTACGAGCAGCTCCAGGGCCGGGCGAAGCTCTGCGCCCGCCATTCGCGCCCAGGCTTCCGCGAGCAAGGCGCGGAACTCGAGCTCGCGAGCCTCAGGCGAGAACTCGAGGCCTGTCAGCGCTTCAAGCGCCTCGTCGTACTGCTGACCCTCGACGGCGGCCTCGGCGCGGGTGATCGCCGCCTCGACCTCCGCATACTCGTCCCAGGACTGACCCGTCTCCAGGTATGAGACGTCGACGCCGAGCCGCTCGCCGATCCAGGAAAGCGTCTCTTTCGTCGGCCGCGTCTTCCCGCGCTCGATCTGGCTCATGTACTCCTTCGAGAAGCGGTCGCCCGCCAACTCGGACTGCGTCAGCCCCGCGGCAACGCGAAGCTGGCGTAGGCGGGTGCCTAGGCCCGAGCTCGTGCGCTGCGGCGCGCGATGGGGGGTGAGGATGCGGCCTTCCATGTTGCGGCCCTTCCCGTATCGGCCTCGAGCCGCTCCAGGGGGATCGCTTGCGAGAGTGCCCCCAATCGAGGGACTGGTGCCCCTGACTGGGCTCTAGGCGCGGCCGGCTTTGTGCAGCTGTGCGTAGATCGAGCGGGCCGTCTTCGCAGGCACCCCGGGAACGCCTTCGAGCTCCTCTTGGGTCGCGGCGACGAAGCGCTCCGCGGAGCCGAAGTGCTGGAGCAGTGCGCGCCTCCGGGCGGGGCCGACCCCTTCCAGCTCGTCGAAGATCGAGGCGAACGAGCGGGCGTCGCGCCGTTGCCGGTGGAAGCCGACGGCGAAGCGGTGAGCCTCGTCGCGGATCCGCTGCAACAGCTGGAGCCCAGGCGAGTGTGCGGCGAGCACGATCGGATCCGGCCGGCCGGGGACGAAGACCTCCTCGATGCGCTTGGCGAGCGCCACGACCGCGACGCGTGGGAGATCGAAGGCCTGCATGGCGGCGAGCGCGGCCGAGAGCTGCCCTTTGCCGCCGTCGATCACGACGAGATTCGGCGTGGCGGCGAACGACTGGTCGTAGTCCTCGGCGGTCACGTCCGCGAGCCGCGAGAACCGCCTCGAGACCACCTCCGCCATCGCCGCGAAGTCGTCCATCCCGACCTGGCCCTTGATCGCGAACTTCCGGTAGTGCGCTTTCTTGGCCACACCGTCCTGGAAGACGACCATCGACCCGACGTTGTCCTGCCCCATCACGGTGGAGATGTCGAAGCACTCGATCCGGATCGGCAGGGCCTCGAGGTTGAGCACCTCGCGCAGCTCTTCGAGCGCCTCCACCCGCCGCAGCCGCTTGAGCTCTGTCTGTTGGACCTCGGAGGCGAGTGCATGACGGGCGTTTTCCGTTGCGAGCTCCTGCAACCGCCGCTTCTCCCCGCGTTCTGCGGCGCGCACCTCCACGCGAGAACCACGGCGCTCTGAGAGAAACCCGGCGAGAGCCGAGGAGTCCCCCGACTCCCGAGGTACGACGATCTGCGGCGGGACACTCGGCGCCGAGCCGTAGTACTCCAGGAAGAAGGACTCGAGCACAGTGGAGAGGTCCTGCCCGCCGACGTTCTCGAGGTGGAACGAATAGCGGTCGATCATCTTCCCGTCCCGCAGTGGAAAGACCTGCACGACGGCCCGGTCGGCCTCGAGCGCAAGCCCGATCACGTCGATCGTCCCGACCGAGCGGAGATCCGCCGCCTGCCGCTCGGCGAGGTGCTGGACGCTCCGGAGGCGGTTGCGATAGCGGGCGGCTTCCTCGAACCGCTCGTCAGCGGCAGCCTCGTGCATCTTGCGCTCCAGTTCGCGCTGAATCGGCTCCGTGTCTCCGGACAGAAACTCGATCACTTGGTCGATGATCTTCCGGTAGTCCTCCTTCGACACGTAGCCGACGCAGGGCGCCAGGCAGCGGTCGATGTGGTAGTCGAGACAGGGAATCCCGGAATGGCGTCCCGGCTTCGGGCCCTCGCAGGGCCGGTAGGGAAAGACCCGGTTGAGCACGTCCAGGGTTTCCCGAACCTTCTTCGCGTTGGCGTACGGCCCGAAATAGACAACCCCGCGACGATGGCGCTCGCGCGTGAACATGACGCGCGGGTATTCATCCTCGACGGTGACCGCGATGTAGGGGAACGACTTGTCGTCGCGGAGCCGGACATTGAACGGCGGTCGGTGCCTCTTGACGAGGTTCTGCTCGAGGTGGAGCGCTTCGACCTCGTTCTGGGTGACAATGACCTCGATGTCCTCGACGCGCTCCGGCAGCTGCTGGATCGCGGTGCGAGTGTCGTGGCTCTGTTGAAAGTAGGAGCGGACGCGGGACCGCAGAGACTTGGCCTTGCCCACGTAGAGAACCTCCCCGGCCTTGTCCCGGAAGAGGTAGACGCCCGGCTTCGCGGGGAGCTCTTTCAGCTGGTTTTCGAGCCGTGAGGCCACGGAGTCCAGCCTAGCCCCGACACAAATGGCCAAGCCGCGCCAGACCAAGACCAAGTGAAAAGCGGCCCGGGTGGAGAGACCGGGCCGCCTGGTGAAGAAAGGATTGGCGAAGGAAGGTGGCGAGCTTCCCGGAGGCCCCCTGCGGCGAGAGCCCTGGCAACACAATCCTGACAGTTGTCAATATCGGTCGCCCGGAGCCGATCACCTCCCCCAGACGAGGGATCTTGGCCCCGACGGTTCCGGGTTGACGGCCTCCGGCGGCGTTCCTACACTGGCCCGCATCCCGGCGTTGTCGTTCCGCGTCCGGTTTTCCTTTGCTGCAGCCTCGACCCCTCATCGCCTTGCTCGGTGCCGTCGCGGCGCTGGCTGCGCCCGCCCACGCCCTGGGCAACGACCGGATGTTCATGGGCGCCGCGGAGGACGAAGGCCGGAACGCCGATCCCGCGGTGGCGATGGCGAAGATGCAACTCGCCAAGGCGGCCGGCTTCGACACGATCCGGGTCACCGCGATCTGGGAACCCGGTCAGACGGCGGTTCCGGCCGGCCAACTGCAGGCGCTCCAGTCGATCGCGGCCGCAGGCGACTTTCTCGGCATTCGCGTCATCGCCACGATCATGAACTTCGGCAGCCACACGACGCCTCTGACTGCCGCGGCGCGGAGCCAGTTCGCACGTTTCGCAGCGGACCTGGTGACCCGCGTTCCGAGCATCCGCGAATACATCGTGGGGAACGAGCCGAACCTCAACCGCTACTGGCTGCCCCAGTTCGGGCCGAACGGCGAGGACGTCGCTGCGACCGCTTACGTTCAACTGCTCGCGCGCACCTACGACGCGATGAAGGCCGCGAACCGAGGGGTCTTCATCAACGGCGGATCCCTGGCCCCACACGGGATCGACCGCCCCGACAGCGGCCGCGATACGCACTCGCCGACGGCGTTCATCACGGACATGGGGACGGCGTACCGCGCCCTCCACCGGAACCGGCCGATCATGGACGGCTTCTCGTTCCACCCGTACGGGGAGAACTCCAGTACACCGCCGACGTTCGCCCACGTGACCGGGACCTCGCTCGGCTTGGCCGACTACGACAAGCTCGTCGGTCTGCTCGGCGCGGCGTTCGACGGCACGGCCCAGGCGGGCTCGAAGCTGCCGATCATCTACGACGAGTACGGCGTCGACTCGCAGATTCCCGACGGCAAGCGACACTTCTACAGCGGACGCGAGCCTGCGACCACCAGGCCCGCCAGCGAAGGCGTCCAGGCGGCGTACTACCGCGAGGCGCTCGAGATGGCCGCTTGCCAGCCCACGGTACGTGGGTTCCTGATCTTCCACGTCACGGACGAGACCGACTACAACCGCTGGCAATCAGGTGTCTACTACGCCGACGGGACGCCGAAGTCGTCCCGTCCGTTCGTGAAGCAGACGATGGCCGAGATCCGGTCGGGGGCGGTGGACTGCGGCGAGCCGCCGGTCGGCGGCTCCAAGGAGGGCTGGGCAGTCGCCACCGCAGCCGAGATCGCGGCGGCGGAGAGAGGCTCGCGCGTCGTGGGCGGCTGGGTGCTCGTGGGCTCCTCGGGCTAGCATCTCTCCCGTGGAAGGCCAGTACGTCGCCTATGGCTTCTACCGCGTCGATCCGGCCTGGCGACGGCTGCCGATCGAGGAACGCGCCGCCGGGAAGGACGCCTTCGCGGAGGTCGTGGAGGACTGGGCCGGCCGGATGGATTCGCTGCGCGCCTACACGGTGACCGGGGTCCGCCCCGATTCGGACTTCTTCCTGTGGAAGATCACTCAGCGCTACGAGGATCTCGGCGAGCTCGGCGCCGCACTGAACGGCACGCCGCTCGCCGGGTGGCTCGAGACACCGTATTCCTATCTCGCGACGACGAAGGCGTCCGAGTACACGAAGGCACGGCGCGCACGAAAAGTGATCCCCAAAGGCTCTCCCTACCTCGTCGTCTACCCATTCGTGAAATCGCGGCCGTGGTATGCGCTGCCCGCGGACGACCGCCAGCGCGCGATGGGGGAGCACATGCGTGTCGGCGCGGAGTTCGAGACGATCCACAACCACACCACGTACTCGTTCGGGATCGACGACCAGGAGTTCATGACGGCGTTCGAATGTGAAGAGCCGTCCGACTTCATGCACCTCATGCTGACGTTGCGCGAAAGCGAAGCCTCGCGCTACACGGAGCGCGACACGCCGATCTTCGTCGGACAGCACGTGGATATCCGCATGGCGCTCGACGCGCTCGACGGCAAGTCCGCCCGCGTGCGGGCCTAGCTCTAGCCCGCCTCGGCCAGATCGCGCCAGCGCTTCAGCTGCCGTAGGCCGATGGCCGCCGGGAGCAACGGCAGCCACAGGTTGAAGATCCTGTACGCGCAAACGGCGAGCACGGCCTTGGCGAGGGGAATGCCGGTCCACGCCAGCGCGAACGACACGAGCGCTTCGACCGTGCCCGCACCGCCGAGTGGAAGCGTGCGCCGCGTCAGTGCGTAGCCCGTGGCATAGCCGATCACGAGCGCCGCAAGATCCGGCGAATCGTGGAACGCACGCAGGCTCGCCCAGAGGCAGCCGACGTCGCCGGCCCAGTAGAGCGTCGTGCCGAAGAAGGCGCCGCCGTATTCTGCTCCCTGAGCTGCGAGCTTCTTGAGCATGTTGACGGCGTCGAGCGCCTGTCGCAGTCCAGACCGCATGCGCCCTTCGTCCCCGACCCGGTGGCGAACGGTCAGCGCAGCGAAGGCGGCCGCGAACCCGAGGGGCACGGCGATGACCCACGGCAGCGTGAAGCCGAGGCTCGGGTGCGTCGACCCGCGCGCTAGGAGAACGACGGCGGCCAGAGCGGCTGCGGGCGCCAGAATGGCGTACTCGAGTGCCCCGAGGCCGAGAACGCGCGCCCTCGCCTGACGTGGATTCAAACCGGCTGCCTCGAGCGCCTGCAAGTCGACGACGAAGCCCCCGCGAATCACGAACGCACCGAACCCGGCGGCGACCATCGCCCCCGCGCGTCCGAGCCCGAGCCGGGGACCGCCCTCGACACGCGCCACCTCACGATACGCGACGACGTACCCGAGGTACGCCGCGAGCTCCATCCCGAACGCGACCGGCAACCAGATCGGATCGAAGTGCCCGAGCTCGTGCAGCACCCGCTCGAACCCGGCGGCCCAGGCGATACCAACGGCCGCGCCGAGCGCGAGTGCTGCGCCGATCCCGATGAGCAGGGCGTGTTGAGCCGGGTGCCGGTCCAGATGAGAGAGCGGCCGGAGGAGGCGCTTGAGGGTCACCGGACTCGAATCGGTCGGGTGAGCGGTCCCCTCAAGCCTTCCGCACTACGAATAGGAGTGCCGCCCGCGCCAGACCCGGAACATCGCGTAACCGGCGCCCACCACGACCCCCAGGAAGCCCAGCTGCTCATAGCCCGGTAGGCCGTGCCAGAAGTACAGGCCGATCGCCGCGACGATCAGGAGCGCCGCGCCGTAGAAGACGACGCGCTCGCGGGTCGACCAGCTGTCGATCTCGCCACGCCGCTCACGCCACATCAGGTAGACGAAGAAGGCCACGGCGAGAAAGAAGGCGATCCGCAACAGCATCGAGATCGCGAGCAGAGCGGTGTACTGGTTCAGCGCGACGACGGCGAGGGCGATCAGTCCGATGATCAGGAAGCCTCGGAGCGTCGGCCGGTCTGAGAGGAACTTTGGCATTGATCCTAGGCGGTCATGTAGGCCCGCGCGGCAAGCACGGCTGCCAACAGGGTAGCCCCGGCGAACCACGCCAGCCGCCGCCTCGGCGCAGGTGGGGCGTAGAGCCAGGGCCAGGCCACCGCGAGAACGGCGAGGCTCCCGTACATGTAATGCACACCCTTGTCCGCGCGACGGTGGTCGGCCAGGAGCAGCAGACCGACCGCCGCCTGCGCCACGATCAACGTCTGGGCGAGCGCGAGCATGTGCGTCACGAGAGCACCTGCGCCACCTCGCATGCGGTACGCCACAAGGGCGAACACCGTCGCGAGCAGACAGACACCGATCACGAGGAATGCCAGCGCGTGGTGCACCGTTAGCATCGCGAGCGCACCCTACAGAGAGGATCTGCCGTGATCGAGGAAGGCAAGCCAGCCCCCGACTTCGAGCTCCAGAGCGACGCCGGCGAGACGGTCAAGCTCTCGGACCTGCGTGGCCGAGCAGTCGTGCTGTACTTCTATCCCAAGGACGACACGCCCGGCTGCACGACCGAAGCCTGCGAGTTCCGCGACGCCTACGACGTGTTCCGCGACCGCAACGCGGAAGTGCTCGGCGTCAGCCCCGACGATGTCGCCTCCCACGCGAAGTTCAAGACGAAGCACGAGCTTCCGTTCATGCTTCTCGCCGACCCGAACCATGAGGTCGCCGAGAAGTACGGAGTCTGGGGCGAGAAGAACTTCGCCGGCAAGAAGTACATGGGCATCAACCGCTCGACGTTCGTCATCGATCCGGAGGGCAACGTTGCCCGAGCGATGATGGGGATCAAGCCTGCGGGGCACGCCTCGGACGTGCTCGAAGCGCTGTCCTAGAAGTTCACCCGAGGGAGGGCCGCGCGCTCTACCCGGACACCGGGGTCCAGGTCGAGAGCGGCAAAGGCGTGTCGCCGGCAGCGTAGGGCCGGACCGCGCCGACGTAGGCGAGTGCGTAACGCGTCTCGAAGAGGCTCGAGATCCTCACGACGTCACCTGTCTGCGGAGCATGGATGAACGATCCGTTTCCGACGTACATGCCCTCGTGCTGCGGGACGCCGGCGGAGTTGGCATGGAAGAAGACGAGGTCGCCGGGCTGCAACTCGTCGCGCGGGACACGCAGGCCGGCGTAGTACTGGAAGCCGGTGTAGTGGCCGAGCTTGATCCCGAGCTGCCCGTAGACGTACATCGTCAGGCCGGAGCAATCGAAGCCCGACGGCGACTCGCCGCCCCAGACGTACGGGATGCCGAGGTAGCGATACGCGAGCGCGACCGCCTGACCGCCGAGCGTGTCGGTGGGCGGCAGGATGCCGGCAGTCACGAACGTCGGCACGCCGGCCATCGACGCCTGGGCAGCCGGAAGCTGAGGGAGCCCCAGGACCGCAGCCGCGCTGGTCGAGGAGTCCGGGCGGGCGGCCCGTGCCAGCCCGACGAGCAGCTGTGTTCCGGGCGCCAATCCGAGTGAGGGATCGGAGACGAACGCGCGCAAGGCGACGAGCCCGGAGCTCGACCTTCCGGGCGAAACCGCCTCTTGCAGCGCGACGACGTAGCTGCCGCCGTCGAGCGGAATGATCGCGTTCGGCCCGACGACGAAGCCGGTTCCGTCGACGACGAGGCCGTCGATCCTTGCGCCTGCCAGCCCTCGGGACGGCACGACGAGCCGGCGGACGGTAATCCGACCGTTGAACATCGACACGTTCCGCAACTCGACGCGAGCCGCCGTGACCCGAGACGAGCCGATCCTGAGAATCGACCCGTCCGCAGGGTAGGAATAGGTCCCGACCCCCGCCTTTCCGATCAACGTCCCGTCAGCGCCGCGCACCTCGGCCAGCCCCACCGTCCCGGCCCGCGCAGGCGCGGCAAAGACGAGCAGGACGGCCGCGAGCCACAGTCCCCGACGCAGCATCGAGGTTCAGATGGTACTGCGAGGTGCGTCTGGAGGCGAACCGCAGATCCATACCTTCGGCGAGTTGACGCGAGGCCGATTCGCGCCGAAGCTGAGATCGACGTCTCCTGGGGGAGGCGAACTGCGGAACATGCTGATCGGAGACTCCGTCACCCATGACGGGCGGACCTACCGCGTCGTCGGCTTCACGCCGGTGAGCGTACGGCCGGCCCAGGTCCAGCTGAGCGACCCCGAAACGGGCGCGACCACCTGGGTCGAGCTGCGTCTCCTTCGCGTCGAAGATGCGCCTGAGCGTGCCGCTCTCCGCCTCGTCCGTCGCGATCGTCGCCGGGACGACGGTTAGGAATCGGATCGCAGCGCACCGACATGTTTATTGCGAGGCGAAGAGGCTAGAGCAACTCCTGCCTTCGCGACCTGACCGACGGCTGGGGGCTGACAGCCTTTGCGGACCGGCCGCCGAGTCATCGGAGCGCGAAGTGTCGGGGGGCGGCTCCATTAGGGGAGTGGAGCCGCCTCTCCTTTCATGCCCGCAGATTTGGCTATGCGGATGAGAGGACTTGAACCTCCACGGGGTTTCCCCCACACGGACCTGAACCGTGCGCGTCTACCAATTCCGCCACATCCGCGCGGACGCACAGTCTAGCCGGGGGTCGTCGTTAGCCAACGGGCAGCGCAGAGGCGGATCCTCCCGACTCGGCGCGGCCGATAGCCGTACGATCTCGAACCTGAGACGGGGTCTCCTGATCTGCGGACTGCTCGCGCTTGCGGTCGCTCCTGCCGCTCGCGCAGGCAACGTCGAGGCGCTCGTGACGCTCAAGGCGCCGCCTCTGGCCGAGGTTTTCCACGGACAAAGGACGCTTGCGTTCTCGTCGTTCGCCCGGCCAAATCGACTGCTGTTGAGTGCACCGGCCAGCCGCGACTACCTGCGGCGCCTCGATGCCTCACAACGTGCGTTGCAGAGCCGGATCCGCTCGAAGATCCCTCGAGCCCGCGTCCGCTGGCGCTTCGGCGTCGTCCTCAACGGTTTCGCCGTCGTCGTCCCGCAGTCGCAGCTCGCGACGCTTTCACGCACGGCCGGCGCACGGGTGTGGCCGAGCATCCGTTACCACACGCTGCTCGACCGTACACCGCAACTCATCGGCGCGCCGACTGTCTGGGGCCCGACACTCGCGACCGCAGGACAAGGGATGAAGATCGCGATCATCGACGACGGCATCGATCAGACGCACCCCTTCTTCGCTCCGGCGGGCTACACCTATCCGTCTGGCTTTCCGAAGGGCCAGACCGCGTACACGACGCCCAAGGTGATCGTCGCTCGAGCCTTCGCTCCCCCGACGCCGGTCTACGCGAACGCAAAGCTCCCGTTCGACCCCGATCTCTCCGACCACGGCATCCACGTCGCCGGAATCGCGGCAGGGAACAACAACACGCTGACCCGGACCGGCTTGCGGCTTTCCGGCATCGCGCCGCGTGCCTACCTCGGCAACTACAAGGCCCTCGGGATTCCCAGCGAGTTCGGTGCAAACGGCAACTCACCCGAGCTCGCCGCCGCGATCGAGATGGCGGTGCGGGACGGGATGGATGTCATCAACCTCTCTCTAGGCGAGACCGAGATCGAGCCGAGCAGCGACGTGGTCGCGAGAGCGCTGAACGCGGCCGCCGATGCTGGCGTCGTCTCGGCAGTCTCGGCCGGCAACGATTTCGGAGAGTTCGGCTTCGGATCGATCACCTCACCGGCAAACGCTGCAAAGACGATCTCCGTCGCAGCGTCGAGCGGCGGTCATGGCAGCCCGGACGTGGACCAGGTCGCAGACTTCTCGTCGGCCGGGCCTACCCCCTACTCCCTCGCCTTCAAGCCCGACGTGACCGCGCCCGGCGAGAGCGTCGAGTCGGCCGCACCGGGCGGCAGTTTCGTCCAGCTCAGCGGGACCAGCATGTCTGCACCACATGTCGCCGGTGCAGCGGCGGTCTTGCGCCAACGTCACCCGACGTGGACGCCGGCCCAGATCAAGTCCGCGCTCGTGCTCACCGGTGATCCCGTACACAACGGCGGCACGGCCGAGGTCAACCCATTGCGTGAGGGCGGCGGCCGAATCGATCTCGTTCGAGCCGATCAGCCACTCGTGTTCGCGAGCCCGACCAACCTGTCCTTCGGATTGCTCAAGCCGGGCGTAATCGCTCGACGCAGTGCGGTCCTGACCGACGCAGGCGGCGGTGCAGGTGTGTGGAACGTGGACAGCAGTCTTCCGGGTGCGCCGCTCTCGCTTCCGCCCCAGGTGGCGGTACCCGGGCTCCTGACGATCCGCGTCATCGTTCCTCACAACGCTCGCGAGGGAGATGTGACCGGCTTCATCGTCCTCTCGCGCGAGGGCACGAGGCGTCGGATCCCCTTCTGGTTCCGGGTCGAACGGCCGCAGCTTCGGTTGGATCGGCACGTCGCACTGGTGCGTCCCGGTGAGTACGCGGCGAACACGACGCGCGGCGCGGCACGCGTGTCGGCGTATCGCTATCCCAGCGTCCTGCCCGGCCACGCCGCCTTCCCGGTCCAGCTCACCGGGCCCGAGCTCGTGTACCGAGTGCGCATCCGTGCCCGGATCGCCAACTTCGGCGTTGCGGTCGTCGCACGCGGTCCGGGGGTCAGGGTCGAGCCCCGCATCGTCCGGGCCGGGGACGAGAACCGGCTCGCGGGGTATACGGCCCTGCCGTTCGACCAGAATCCGTACCGGAGCAGCTACGCCCGCCACAGGCTCGTCGTCGGCGTAGTCCTCCCTGCTCCGGGCCTCTACGACGTCGTCTTCGACACTCCTCGCGGCGCACGGTCCGGCTCGTTCCGGTTCCGGTTCTGGCGGGGCGACGTGCAGCCGCCCTCGGTGCGAGTGCTCGGCGTTCGCAACGACGCCTTCGAGCTCGCCGTCAGCGACGGCGGCTCGGGGATCGACCCGCTCTCGCTCGACGCTCGGATCGACGGCGATCCGGTCCAGACCTCGTACGCGTCCGGGCAAGTGCGGCTGCCACTGGCCGGCATTGCACCCGGACGCCACGCCTTGACCTTCACCGTCTCCGACTACCAGGAGACGAAGAACATGGAGAACGTCGGGCGCATCCTGCCGAACACCCGCAAGGTGCGGACGACCTTCGTCCGACCCTAGAGGACCAGGCCTCGACCTAGCGCTTCCGGTCGGTCTCCTCGATCGTCGGCAGCTCGTTGAGGTCGCGCTCGACGCTCGCCGCGAACTCCTCGGTCTCGGTCCGCAGTAGCTTGAGCTGGCTCTTACGTTGCATGCGCTCACGCCGATGCCGCGCCTCGTTTCCGAACCGGCCGGAAAGGCGTGGCCATTCCGCGCCGATGACGGCCACAACGGTGCCGAGAAGCAGGGCGATCATCAGCCAGCCCACGCGGGCATTCTACCCGGCGGAGCCCTACCTCTTCCGCTCTCTCGGTCCTGCCCCGATGACCCAGCGGAGGATGGTCCGCTCAACCCGCGCGGCCTCCGCGCCGATAGGAAAAGTCATGAGCGGCCAGCTTCTGCTTCCCTATATGGCTCTCTGGGCCAGCCTGATGCGGGCGCTCCTCGTACGCGCCCAGATCGCTCCCCCGCTCTGCGGACGCTGCGGACTCAAGCTCGAGCGTGCGGAGCTCGGCGAGACGATCTGTCGCTGCGGCCACTGAGGCCGCCGCTAGCGAGAGAGCGTCTCCGCCCGAGACTCCCCGGCTGCGAAGATCCGCATCGGCAGTCCCGCGAGCGGCTCGCCGCCGTCCTCGGTGACGAGCCACGTGTCCTGCATGTAGAGGCAGTCCACCCCGTTCTCCGCGATGACGTGCGGGTGCATCGAGAACACCATGTTCTCCCGCAGTTCCGTGTCCACTCCCTCGCCGATCTTCGGATGCTCGATCATCGTCATGCCGATCGAGTGCCCGGTCACGTGACCGAGGTGATAGCCGCGGTCGGTAAAGCCCTTTGAGACGGCTCGGTGCACGTCGTGAGCCGTTGCCCCGGGGCGGAGCGTTGCTCTCGCCGCCTCGAAGTACTCCTCGTAGGCCTCGGCCATCCGGCTCACCTCCGCGTTCGGCTCGCCGATCGCACGGGACACCTCGACCCAGTGGCCGCCCGGCCCGGCGATCTCGAGCGACGGGATGCAGAACTCGCCGAGGATCGTGTGTCTCCGGGCCACTGCGAACTCGGCCCCGACCAGCACCATGTTCATCGTCAGCCGCCCGCAGCCTTCCTCGACGAACAGGCGCTCCGCGGGCGCAAGCACCTCCGCCGCCGGCCTGCCCGGCCGGTACGCCTCGAGAAACGCCCAGAAGCCTTCGGTGTTGATCCGGACCGAGTCGCGCACGGAGTCGACCTCTTCGTCGCTCTTGACCGCGCGTGCCAGGTCGAACTCGAGGTCGAACGGAACGAACTCCATGCGCAGGTGCGTGGCCTCGAAGTCCCGGACGGCCATCGCGTAGTCGAGCCCGTACACGCCCACCCGCTGCGCGGCTAGCCGGTCGCCGATGTACTTGCCGGGCCGCTCCGCGAAGACCTGATCCTCGATCCACGACGTTCCGTGCTCCCCGACGTAGCGCGCCTCGGCCGGGAAGATGATCGTCGGGTCGCCCTCGCGCGGCAGCAACACGTATGCGTACCGGTGGACGATCACGAAGCCCGACATGTACGTGACCGCACCCTCGAAGCCCGTGTACTCCGAGCCGCAGACGAGGACGGCGTCCAGGTGCTGCTCGGCCATGGCTTCGCGAACAAGCCCGTGGCGGCGGTCGATCTCCGCAGAGCTCACCATGACTGCTCCAACCCTTTCACGAGCGACCAGATCGCGCGGTTCAGCTGTGTCGGCACGCCGTGTTCCCGACCGAAGCGGACGATGCCACCGTTGAGGTAGTCGATCTCCGTCGGGCGCTGCGCTTCGACGTCCTGCAGCATCGACGCCTTGTGGTCGTAGGCGACCTCCGGCTTCGCGGCGTGGTCGATCAGATCCTCTGGATCGGCATCGAGCTCGATCCCCTGCGCAGCGGCGACGGCCTTGCCCTCGTCCACGAGCCCGGTGACGAGCCGCCGCAGCTCGGGGTCCTCGCAGACGCGGCCGTGCGTCAGCCGGGTGAGCGCGCCGACCGGATTCGTGGCCGCGTTGAAGATCACCTTCCGCCACTGGGGGCCGCGCGCGTCTCGCACCGCCGTCGTCGGCATCCCCGCGCGGGTGCAAGCTTCGGCCAGCCGCTCGACCTCGGAGAACGGCGCCGGTTGCGGTTCGAAGGGCCCGAGCGCCGTGTCCCCTTTGACGTCCCACTGAACGTGCCCCGGCTCGAGGAGCTTGCCCGCCGGGAAGGTCGTGCCGCGAATCACGCGCTCGGCGTGCTCTGCAATCGCTTCCTCGTTACCCAGGCCGTTCTGAACTGTTGCGACACACCCGTCCGTGAACGCGGCCGCCGTCGCCTCGACCGCAGCCGCGGTGTGCATCGCCTTTGTCGCCACGATGCCGAAGTCACAGGCAGGGAGCGCGGCCGGGTCGGAGGTCGCCGTCAGTCGGCCCAGCACCTCGCCGGCGCCGCTGAGCCGTAGCCCGGCCCGGTTGATCGCCTCCACATGCTCCTCGAAGAGGTCGTAGGCCCAGACCTCGACGTCTTCGAGCTGGGCGAGGTTGGCGGCGAAGAGCGAGCCGACCGCCCCGCAGCCGACGACGCACACCCTCACGAGTAGGACGCCTCTCGGGCCGCGACGAGGCGATAGACAGCGTTCTGTAAGGGAGCGTCCACCCCATGACGCTCCGCCTCTCGGACGAGCGCACCGTTGATCAATTCCACTTCCGTGGGTCGGCGCGCTTCCACGTCCTCGAGCATCGACGGATGATGCGCACTCCCGCGCTTGGTGGCGAGGACGTTCATCTCCCAGGGATCGTCGTGCAGCTCGACCTCCGCTGCTGCTGCGACCAGTTTGCCTTCGTCGACGAGAGCGTGGACGAGGTGGCCGAGATCGGAGTCGCCCTCCTCCGACGCGAAGTGCGCGTCGTGTGGAAGCCCGGTCAGGGCAGCGACGCCGTTGACGGTTGCATTGAAGATCAGCTTCGACCATTGCGCGGGCCGCAGGTCCGGCAGAGCTTCCGCCTCGAGACCCGAGTCGACCAGGAGCCGTGCGAGCTCCTGGACGCGCTCGTAGGGCGTTTCGCGGTACGGCCCCAGCCACGTCGGCGTGTCGAGGATGTACTCGACGTGCGTGTCGGAGTGCTTCATCCCGCTCATGAAGGTGACTGCCGAGATCAGCTGCCAGCTCCCGTGGCGGCGCACGACCTCTTCGGCGCCGAGACCGTTCTGGACGGTGACGATCGTCGCGCCCCCGAACCGGCCTGCCAGGGACTCGGCCGCGTCTTCGAGTCCGGTCGCCTTCGTCGCGATGATGCCCACGTCGAACTCGGGCAGGTCGCGTGGATCCGCCGCCGCGGTCACCCTCGCCGTGAAGTCGTGGCGGCCGGTGACGCGGAGCCCTCGATCGTTCAGCTCCTGGGCGTGACCTTGACGGCGTGTGAGCACGAGCACGTCGGCAACCGTCGCCAGATGAGCGGCAAAGAGACTGCCGATCGCACCGGCGCCGATGACGCAGACCCTCACGCGAACTTCGCGTCTGTCAAACGGCCTGAGGGGCGAGCTTCTCGCGGAGGTAGCCGAGGTACGGTTTCGCGTCGATCGGGCTCCCGGTGACACGCTGGATCGTCTCCTGCGGCGTGAACTTGCGACCCAGCCGGTAAAGGTGCTCGCGCAGCCATTCGCGCGGCTCGCCGAACTCGCCCTGTTCGAAGCTCTCGTCGAGCTCGCCGAGGTCCTCCTTCGCGCGCTGCCAGATCTGCACCGAGATCACGTTGCCGAGCGCGTAGGTCGGGAAGTAGCCGAAGCCACCGCCCGCCCAGTGCATGTCCTGGAGCACGCCACGGGCGTCGTCGGGAACGTCGATCCCGAGATACTCGTGCATCTTCGCGTTCCAGGCCTCCGGCAGGTCCGAGACAGAGATGCGACCGTCGATCAGATCCTGCTCGAGCTCGAAGCGGAGGATGATGTGCATGTTGTAGGTCACCTCGTCCGCGTCGATCCGGATGAGGGACGGCTGCACCTTGTTCACGGCGCGGTAGAACGCCTCTTCGTCCACCGAGCCCAGCTGCTCGTGGAAGGTTGCTTGCAGCTGCGGATAAAAGTACCGCCAGAACGAGCGGCTCCGGCCGACCAGATTTTCCCACGTCCGGCTCTGTGACTCGTGCAGGCCGAGGGACACACCGGACCCGAGCGGGGTCCCCGCGAGTGACTCGTCGACTCCCCACTCGTAGACACCGTGACCGAACTCGTGCATCGTCGCGAAGAGCGAGCTCAGGTCGTCCGAGCGGTAGTTCGTGGTCAGACGAATGTCACCATGGCCCGGCGTCGTCATGAACGGGTGCTCGGTTCGGTCGAGCCGCCACTCGTCCTCCGTGTAGCCGAATTGCCGCAGCACGTCGAGGCTGAGACTTCGTTGCGCGTCCTCGTCGAACTTGCCTTGCAGGAACGAGGCGTCGACCTCCCCCGCTTCTCCGATCTCGCGGATCAACGGCACCAGCTCCTCTTTGAGCTGGTCGAAGATCTCCCGTACCTCTGCCGTCTTCATGTTCGGCTCGTAGTTGTCGAGGAGGACGTCGTACGTTTCGTCGGGCGGATCGAAGCACTCGACGTAGCGATGCCGCAGCTCCAGGTTCCTCTCGAGATGGGGGCGCAGAGCCTCAAAGCTCGACTGCTCCCTCGCGGGCCCCCAGGCCGCGAGAGCAAGCGCCGAGGCGCGGTTCATCTCCCCGACGAGCTCCGGCGGGACCCGCGTGGCCTTCTCGTAGTCGCGGCGCGTGACGCGGATCAGGCTCGCCTCGAACGAGTCGTAATCCGAGCTCTCCTCGAACCCGCGCAGGTCTTCGAGGAGCCGGCCGATGTCCTCCGTCACGAAGCGTTCTTGCGCCAGGCGCGTCACGGTGGCGATCGCCTCGGCACGGGCGTCCGAGCCCGCGGGAGGCATCATCACGCGCTGGTCCCAGAAGAGAAGGGTTGCGGCCTTCGTCAGGTCCTGGGTCTCGGCGAGCCGCTCTTGCAGTTGTTCGAAGCGCTGTTCGGTCATTTGGCGAACTTTGTCAGAACGTCCAGGGGCCGGCGCCGACGGAACGAGAGCTCCCGCCCGCCGGTGAGCCCGACCGGGCGAAGGATCAGGACGAGGGCCATCAGAGCACCGACGACCACGATGCGGGTGCCGGCGGGCAGGTCCAACGGACGGCCGAAGATGTGGATGCCATTCTCGGCCTCCGCAAGGAACGAGTCGACGCCACTCACGACGAGCGCTCCCACGACCGCGCCCCAGAGGCTCGTCGCGCCGCCGATCACGAGCATCGCGAGCGTGAGGAACGTCAGGTCGAGATACACGGACTCGGTGTTGACCGGCAGCAGGTGGACGTAGAGCCCCCCGGCGAAGCCGGCCAGTGCACCGGAGAGCACGAACGCGATCAGCCGCTGCCGGTAGACGGATACGCCGACAGCGCGTGCCGCGGCCGCGTCCTCACGCGTCGCACTCAACAACCTGCCAAAGCGACTGCGCTTGTATGCGAACGCGACGACCACTGCCAGCCCGGCTCCGAGCGAGGCCTGCAAGAGCCCTGTCGTCTCCGGGACGGCGGAGAACGTATTCAGCCCGGGCCCGATTTTCTCCCAGTAGCGCAGGACGTTGTGAGTGATCTCGAGGACTCCGAACGTCGCGATCCCCGCCCCCAGGCCCGAGAGGCGCATCAGCGGGAGGCCGACGATCAGCGCGAAGACGGCACCGACTGCCGCGGCGAGCGCGAGCGACCAGACGTTGCCGATCGTGTGGTCGCGGAAGACGCTCGCGAGGTTCGGCATGATCGCGGGCTTTTCGTTCACCGGCATCGAGAGGACGCCGGCGGCCCACGCTCCGACGGCGACGAAGCTGATGTGGCCGAACGAGAGGACACCGGAGTTGCCGATGAACACGTAGAGGGCGACGACGATCGCAACGTTCACGAGGGCATTGATCACGTAGGTCTGCGTCGACGTCGAGACGATCGTGCCGATGAGCGCTGCAACCCCAATCAGCCCGATCGGGGCGAGCAGCTGGAGGACGGCGTCGGCGCGCCTCATACCCGCTCGACCGCCTGCTGGCCCTCGCGCGTGAACAGCCCGCCCGGTCGGATCAGGAGCACGAGGATGACCGCGGCGAACAGGAACGAGGGCAGGTACTGACTCTGGTTGGTCGGCAAGGCACCTCCGAGCAGTCCGGACGCGAAGCCGATCGCAAAGCCGCCGAGGGTCGCGGACACGAGGCGGTTCATGCCGCCGAGGACGACTCCCGCGAGGACGAGGATCGTGTCCCGCAGCGCGAAGTCCGGCGTGACGAGCGGCGTCTGCACGGTGAGCATCACCGCGACGACGGCCGCGAGCAAGCCCGAGATCAGGACGGCGGCGCCGATGACCCGTCCCGCTCGCACGCCGAGCAGCTCGGCGGTGCGGAAGTCCATTGCTGCGGCGCGCATGTGCAGGCCGACACGAGTGCGTCCGAGCAACAGGACGAGGACCAGCAGGCAGAAAGCTGCCAGTACCGTCGCCACGATCGCGATCTTGCGGATGTCGACGCCCGAGATCATCACGGGTTGGTTCAACGTCGCGAGTGACGCGGCGATCTTCCCGAGCGGACCGAACCAGAGCAAGGCGATGCTTTGCAACAGGAACGCGACTGCGAACGTGGCGACGAGCATCACGGCCGGCGATTGCCCGCGCAACGGCCGGAAGACGACCCGGTCCATCAGCAGTGATAGCAGGAGAACGACCCCGAAGCACAGCGGGATCCCCACCGAGACGGGCCAACCCCGCTCGGAAGCGAAGGCGAGCGCGTAGGCACCGGCCATCACGAGCTGCCCGTAGGCGAAGTTGACGAGACGCAGCACGCCGAAGACGAGACCGATGCCGACGGCCATGAGCGCGTAGATCGCGCCGAGACCGACCGCGTCGGCGAGCGTCTGCCAGTTGATGCCGAGAACGGCGACCGTCATGCGAGATAGGCGCTCACGAGCGCGTCGGTATCTCCCGCCGACTCGGGCCCGAGTGTCAGACGCAACTGCCCATTCGACAGGACATGCGAGCGGTCTGCGAGCGCAACCGTGCGTTGGGCACGTTGCTCGACGAGCAGGATGGCGAGACCACGGTCGCGGATGGCGCCGAGTGCCTCGAAAACCAGGTCGACCACGCGTGGCCCGAGGCCGAGCGAGGGCTCGTCGAGGAGGAGGACCTCGGGATCGGCAACCAGCGCCCGCGCGATCGCGAGCTGCTGTTGCTGGCCACCGGAGAGCGTCCCCGCCTTTCGGCCACGTGCTTCCTCGACGACGGGAAACAGGTCGAAGACTCGCCTCGTGTCTTCGGCGACGCCCTCCCGCCTGCGTCTTCCGGCGAGCCCGAGTAGAAGGTTCTCCTCGACCGTCAGCTCGGCGAAGATCCGCCTCCCCTCGGGCACAAGGGCGACGCCCCGCCGGGCGACGTCTTCGGGTCGTCGGCCGACCACGGAGATCCCGTCGATGCGCACGTCGCCACCGGCGGGACGGACGGCACCCATGATCGCGTGCAGCGTCGACGACTTCCCCGCCCCGTTCGGACCGATCAGTCCGACGATCTCGCCGCGGCGGACCTCGAAGGAGAGACCGCGGACCGCCGTCACGGCCCCGTGCCGAACTTCGAGGCCGTCCACGGCGAGCGCAGGGATGCTCAGAGGCCCTCTCACGTTTCTTCCTGGACGGCGCTCTCGCCCAGGTAGGCCGCTGCAACGTCGAGATTGGCGCGAATCTCCTGCGGCGTGCCTTCGGCGAGCGCCCGCCCCTGGTCGAGCACGTAGATGCGGTCACAGATCTCCATGATCAGCGCCATGTTGTGATCGATCAGGAGCACGCCTACGTCGTGCTCGTTCCGGACCGAACGGACGGCGTCGGCCAGCTCGGGAACCTCGGCCTCCGGCAGACCGGCCGCGGGCTCGTCGAGCAGGACGAAGCGCGGATTCGTTGCGAGGGCCCGCGCGACTCCGAGCCGACGTTCGTCACCCTGCGCAAGCGTGTCGGCCCTTGCGTCCGCGTGTGCGGTGAGACCGAGCGTCTCGAGCAATTCGACCGCCCTTCTCCGTGCGTCACGAGCGGCCGTGCCGACACCGAGCGCCGCGACCTCGATGTTCTCCTGCACCGACAGCGACCGGAAGGCATGGCTGTGCTGAAAGGTCCTGGCGAGCCCGTGCCGTCCGCGCCGGCTCGGGCTCCAGCGTGTCACGTCACGGCCCTCAAGCTCCACGGTCCCCGCGGTCGGGCGGTCGAAGCCGCTCAACAGGTTCACGAGCGTCGACTTGCCCGCCCCGTTCGGGCCGATCAGCCCGACGACCTCCCGCCTCCTCAGCTCGAGCGTGACGTCTCGCAGGGCATGCAGGCCCTCGAAGGACCGCGACACGGAGGAGGCCCGGAGTGTGTCCCCGGGCCTCCTCGTCGTTTCGTCGCCGCTCGTTTGCGACAAGGCGCCTAGATCTTCGCTACGACCTTGGCGACGATCGTGCCCACGACCTTCGGCACGTTGTCCTCGATCCGGATGACGCGATACCTCCGCCCGTACACGGTGTGGAGCTTGGCAGAGAAGCTGATGTTCCCCGAGATGGTGGGCACCTTCCTGAAGTGCTCCATCACCTTCGCGAGGACAGCCCCCTTCGTCGAGCCATGGGCACGCTTGATCGCGGTGACGAGGCCGTCGATCGCCGATGGGCCGGTGATGAAGCCGCCCGTGCCGGCCTTCACCTGCTTCGCAAGCACATTGATGGCCGGGTTCGGGTCGTCGCCGAAGGAGGACGCGAACGTCACGAACCAGTAGTTCGTCACCTTCGGATTGGTCGGCAGCCAGTAGGTGCCGTCGCCGGCCCACGAGTTCAGAACCGGCGTGTTGTTGCCGAGCGAGCGCAGGCCCGTTATGAACGTCGACAGCGCGCCGAACGCGCCGGCCGTTGAGGTCACGTACACCCCGGCCTTGACGTCGTTGAGGCGGCTGACGGCATTCTGGACGTTGTTGCCGCCCAGGGACTGATACGTCTCTCTGGCGAGGATCTTTCCGCCCAACTGCTGGAAGCGGACATCGAACGCGCGGACGACGTCCTTGAAGTAGACGATCACCGTGTCAGTGGCAAGCGCGGCCGTCTTCCACCCTTTGCTCCACGCGTACTGCGCCATCGCGGATCCCTCGTCCTGGGCGACGTTTCCGAAGCTGAAGGCCAGACGACCCTTGGCGCCGAACCGCTTCGGCCCCATCTGATCCGTCCCGATGCAGGGCGCAATCGCGAGGACGCCACGATCGATGGCCGCCCGCACGACCGGCGCCGCCAGGTCGACGTCGCACGTCGTGAAGAGGACGGCCGCCTTCTGACCGAGCAGGCGCAGCGCACAGGCCTTGGCGGTCGCCGCGTTGTTGCTCTGCGTGTCACACGTAAGGATCTGCAGCTGACGACCGTTCACGCCGCCCTTCGCGTTCAGCTGATTCACGCGCAGCTTGGCCGCGGCCAGGGCCGGTCCGTCGAAGGGCGCCATGCTGCCGGTCCCGTCGAACGCCCAGCCGATGATGATCGGCGGCTTTGCCTTCGCGGCACCGTGCCCCGCGGTTGCCGCAAGCGCGCTTCCGATCAGGACGAGCGCCAACAGCCCGGCCGTGGCGAACGCCCACCTCCCTCGAGCTCTCATGTACTGCCTCCTCTTGGGGTCGTCCTCATTGGTCGATTACACGGCACCGGGCGATACCTGGTCAAGCGACATTTGGATTCGCGCCTCCCAGACCCGCTCGAACGACTCCTTCCCCCTCCGGGCGAGCTCGTTCGCCGGAACGTCCCACAGCGAGTCGGGCCACGTGTTGCCAAAGGTGCCGTTGTCGGAGAAGATCTCGAGGTCGTAGTAGCCGTCCCAGCCTGCGCGGTCGAGTGCCGCGAGGATCTGCGGAAGACCGGCGGTGCCGTCGCCGGGGAGCACGCGGTCGCACCATCCTCGTGTGGGCTCGCCCCAGTCGGCGATGTGGACGCCGACGAAACGGTGGGCATACCGCTCGATGTCCTGCACGAGCCCGATGGTGTTCCAGACGTGCCAACTGTCGAACTGAATGCCCAGCGCGGATCGGTCGGCGTCGTCCAGCAGCTCGACCGCCTCGGAGAGCGACGAGATCATCGTCCAGTCCTCGCCGCCGATGCGATTGACCGGCTCGAGACCGACCCGCAAACCGAGGCGCGCGGCTTCCTCGCCGATCGTCCGCAGGCCTTCGACGACCGTGTCTCGATCCTGACCCGGCCCGGTCAGACAAACAACACTGCTGGGCGTGAACGGGGCAAGACGGTGCAGGGAGGCCAGGATCGCCGCGATTCGCTCCTCCGGGCTTTCAGGGCCGTCCATCAACGGCAGCGGCAGGATCGACGGGATCGCAGGAATCGCTGCGGCGGACCCGAGCCCACTTGCCTCGAGCTGCTCGAGCGCCTCCGCGTCGCCTCCGGGTGGAAGCTTGATCTCCCAGATCCCGATCCCGTCCACGCCTGCGGCGGTGTACGCGCGCAGATCCGCCGCGAACGCCGATGGCAGGGTGGTGATCTGCGAGATCGAGAAACGTGGCCGGATGCAGGCGATTCTACGCTTGTCCGGGCCGCACGAACGAGCTGACCCGCCCGACGAGCCGCCGCACTGCCGGGGGCTGCAGGAGGGCCTTCGCGACGAGTGTCCCGGAGCCCGCGCCGAGACCCGGCCCCGGCCACGTGCTCGCGCCGATGTGGAAGAGGCCTGCAACCGGGGTGCGGTGACCGGGCTGGCGGGCGAACGGGCGCCAGAGGAAGTTCTGGTCGAGGGCGAGAGAGCCGGAGTACGGGTCGCCGCGCTCCAGATTCATGTTGGCTGCCTGCAGATCCGCGGGCGAGAGCACGACACGACGCAGGATCGAAGACTCGAGGTTCGGAACGTGCCGCGCGATCCGCGCCTGGATTCGGTCGGCGTAGCGCTCGCGCAGAGACTCGTCCCACATTCCGTTGCCGACGTCCAGCTCTCCTGCCGCATCGCCTTTCACGTGCCACGGCAGCTCCTGCAGCTGGATCCAGAGAATGCCCTTGCCGGCCGGCGCCCGGGAGTCGTCGACCGCCAGAGGCTGTCCGACGACGACCGTTGCTTCTGCCGGCAGCAAGCCGCGTTCCGCCTCGTTCACAGCTCGTGAGACTCCGTCGAGCCCGGGCGTGAGATGAACGATCGCCGTCTTGCCGAGCCGGTCGTCGCCGTCCCAGCGCGGCGGCTCGGCCAGAGCGAAGTGGATCTGCATCTCCGAGCGGCCGAAACGAAACCGTTTGCCCGCCTCGGCAACATCGGGCGGCACATCGGCGGGATCGAGTAGACGTCCATACAGCTGTGTGGGCGCGACGTTGCAGATGACGGCACGCTTGGCCTCCACAATCTCACCTCGGGAGAGCTGCACCCCGGTGGCGCGGCCACCCGTGACGCGAACTCGCTCCACATCGCGCCCCGTCTCGCACACACCACCGTGGTCTCGGATCAGGCCCGCGAGCGCGTCGACGAGACGTGCGCCACCGCCCCGCGGCACCGGCATACCGCCTGCTTCGATTGCAAAGGCGATCACCCGGGTCATGAAGCCCGATGCGGCCGCGTCTGGCCCGAGGCCGGTGTGAAGGACCCAGGGCGCGAGCAGCCCGTGTGCGCGCTCCGAGCGAAACGTCGTCGTGAGCCAGTCCCGGCTGCTCTGGACGACGTCGGCGCCGAACTCTGCGAGCCCCCGGCGTCCCAACCGGCGGTAGGCGCTGGCTCCGAGGCGCAATCCGGCAGGCGACCAGAGCTCGGTCCCGAGCACGCCGAAGACGAGCTCCGCTTGCGCGCCGACGCTCGCGATCGTTTCGCGCCAGGCCTCCCCGTCGCCGGCGGCGTGCCGGTCGAGCTCCGCCGCGTTCGCGTCGGTCGCGGTCGTCAGGAATGCGCTTTCGCCGTCCGGAAACAGCGTCCCCGTCGGGTGGTCGGTGTTGAGGTACGTCAGTCCGCGCTCGGCGAGAGCGGCTCCTAGCTCGGCGTGCGCCGGGCCGCCCACCCACAGCGGATGCCAGGCGCTGAAGACATCGTGGTGGAACCCCGGCTCTGTGAGCTCGGCCGTGCGCACCGCGCCGCCCAGCTCCGCCTCGCGCTCGAGGACGGCGACGCGCCAGCCGTCACGCGCCAGGAACGCCGCGCACGCAAGCGAGTTGATGCCGCTCCCGACCAGAACGGCGTCGTACTCAGCCACGCGCGAGCTCGCGGAACTCGTCGTCGGTGACGAGCCCACGCTTCTGCGTTCCGAGCTCCTTGACGCGTTCGAGCAGATCGCGCTGCGCGTCGTCGGACAGGTCGAGACCGAGCTGTTCGGCCTTGATGCGGATCGAGTCGATGCCGCTCTTCTTGCCGAGCACGATGCTTCGCTCGGCGGCGACCAGCTCCGACGAGTACGGCTCGATTGCGGGTGGATCGTGGAATTGGCTCGCGACCGCGCCCGATTCTCGGCGGAAGAGGTTGTCGCCGACGAGCGGCTTGAACGGCTCGAGCTCGTAGCCCGAGAGCTTGCGCAGCCGCTCGGAGAATGCGCGTGCCTGGTCGAGGCGCAGATTCGTCTCGATGCCGTAGAGCCCTCGCAGCGCTAACGCGATCTCGGGAAGGTTGGCGTTGCCCGCGCGTTCCCCCATGCCGTTCACCGTTCCCTGAATCCAGCTCGCGCCGGCACGTACAGCGGCGAGCGCCGCAGCGGTGGCGACGCCGAAGTCGTTGTGCCCATGGAAGTGGACCGGCACGTCAGGCCCGAGCCACTCCTTCGTCTGTCCGACGAGATCGGCGACCGCTTCGGGGCCGGCGATTCCGATCGTGTCGACGACGACTGCCTCTTGCGCACCCGCTTCGATCGCGGTCTTGTAGACGGTCTCGAAGTACTCTGGATCCGCGCGCGTCCCGTCGACGCCGAAGAAGGCCACGGTCACACCCTGCTCGACCGCAAACGAGATCGCATAGACGATCCGCTCGAGCATTGCCTCGCGATCGACGCCGAGCGCCGCCAGCTTCAAGTCGGAGATCGGCGATTCGATCACGCTCGCGCCGACGCCGAGCTCGACGAGCGCCTTCACGTCCGCGTCGACCGCGCGAGAGAAGCCCCAGACCTCCGCCTTCAGGCCGGCGTCGCGGATGAGCTCGACAGCACGCCAGTCGTCGTTCGAGACACGCGGGAAACCTGCCTCGATGCGCTCGATCCCGAGCTCGTCGAGACCACGGGCCAGCTCGAGCTTGTCCTCCGGGCTCAAGACGACGCCAACGGTCTGCTCGCCGTCGCGCAGGGTCGTGTCGTAGAAGCGGACCTCGGCGTCGAAGCGATACGGATCGTTGAGCTTGCCAGTCCAGAAAGTCATCGAAAATCGTCCGGGTAGCTCGAGAGTTTCTCGGGACCGTCCGCAGTGATGAGGAAGTTGTCCTCGATGCGCAGGCCGCCTCCACCTTCCCAGTACGCACCGGGCTCGATTGCGAGCACCATTCCCTCTTCGATCGTGCCGGTGCCTGCTTGATGTGCGTACGGCGGCTCGTGGGCGCGTGCGCCGACGCCGTGCGCGATGGGATGCGACGGCTGGCCGCGGTAACCGGCTGCAGCGAGTCCGGTGCGAATCAGGACGTCGAGCTCTGCGAGGCTTGCGCCCGGATGGCAATGCTCGAGCGCTCGTCCATAGACGTCGAGCAGCACGTCCAACAGCTCCTCGTAGCGCGCCTCGAGCGTGCCGGGACAGACGTTCTTCGTGTGGTCGCACCAGTAGCCGTCCGCGCAGACCCAGATCTCGAACAGCGTCGGCTCGTGCTCGGAAACCGGTCTGTGCCCGGTGGCGGTGAACGTGCGGATTCCCGGGCCCGACCAGACGAGCGAAAAGCCCAGCGCGAGCTCCACCTGGCCCTTCCAGCCGGTGCCGGCTCCGTGCACGAAGCCCTGCCAGAGGGCCGCCGCCTCGCTTTCTTTCATCCCGGGCATGAGCTCGGCGGCCACGTGTTCCATCGCGGCGGCAGCGATCTCGTTGGCGAGACGCATCCGGCGGATCTCCTGCCCCGTCTTGACGGCACGCGCTCGGGCGAGGAGCGGCGTGGCGTCGGCGGCCCGGGGGAAGGCGTCGAACCAGGCCTTCGTGAACGTCGTCGGCTCGCCCACCATCCGATCCGAGGCCTGAGTGCCGAGGGAGAGCTCGAGACCAACCTTCTCGTAGCGCCCGGAGGCCTCGAGAACGGCTTCGAGTGTGCGCGAGAGCGGCGGCCGAGGGTCCTCAGGGTCGTAGCCGGGCACGAAGACGACCTCCTCCGTCCATGCGTTCTCAGCCGCGTCCTCCGCCGACGGCTCGATCGTGATCAGCACGGGCGGGCCTTCGCGCGGGAAGACGGCGGCGTCGTAGCCCTTCATCCCCCAGAAGTTCGTCAGGTAGAGCACGTTGTCCGGCGCCCGGACGACGAGCGCGTCCAGCTCCTCCTCGGCCATGAGCGCCTGGACGCGGTCGAGCTTGGCGTCGTCTCGCGGCCAGCTCACTAGAAGACGCGCGCCGGCGCCGGCTCGCCGTGGCCTTCGAGCCAGGAGATGACCGGGTTGCGAAGGACGCCGATCTTCTCGATCTCCGCCTCGATCACGTCGCCGGGCTTGAGGTAGAGCGACGCGGCGTCCTCGCTGAAGCCCGCCACGCCGCTGACGGTTCCGGTCGAGACGACGTCGCCTGCTGAATAGCCGAGCGCCGAGTAGTGGGACAGGATCTCCGGGATCGTCACCGACATGTTGCCGCTGTACGACTCCTGGCGGACGTCACCGTTGATCCGCAGCTCCATCCGCAAGTCGTGCGGGTCGCCGAGCTCGTCAGGTGTGACGATCCACGGCCCGAGCGGACAGAACGTGTCGATGCCCTTGCAGAACGAGAACACACCCGAGCGCATCTCTCGCCGCTGGATGTCGCGGGCGGTGATGTCGTTGAAGATGACGTAGCCACCGATGTAGTCCGCCGCTTCTTCCGAGCCGAACCACTTGCCGGACTTTGCGATCACAACCGCGAGCTCGAGCTCATAGTCGAGCTCTTCCGTCAGATGCTCCGGATAGACGATCGGTTCGTCGGGGCCGACGATCGCGTCGACATTCTGGAAGAAGACGATCCAGGGTGCGATCTCGTGCGACCAGCCGACGCGCTTCGACTCCTCCTCGTGCTCGCGAAAGTTTCCGGCCGTATGAATGAACTTCTTGGGGATGATCGGAGCTCGCAGCTTGACGTCCCTGAGAGTGAACTCTTCGCCAGTCGCGAGCACGGCCCCGGCGCGCTCGAAGTACTCTCGCATCGAGGCGACGTCGAGCTCGACGACGACCTCGTCTCGCAGTTGGCCGACGCGCCCCTCGTCAAACGTGACGAGCTTCACACGGCCTCCGCTCGGCGCTTCGCGGCCCGTAGGACAACCATCCGGATGACCCCGCTGAAGGGACGGACAACTCGCCAATAGCGCGCGAACTTCCGCCGTGACACGGGATCCGAGACGTGGACACGAGTCTCGGTCGCCAGGCTGCCGGGCACCGCGCGGAAGTCGATCACGGCGATGGCCGGAGCCTCCGGCCCTCGCCCTCGGAGACGCCAGAACTGGCCGGTCAACGTGAGGATGACTCCCTCGCCCGGCACATCGTCGAGAACGGTGGCGCGCGGTGCCATCGTCGAGAGCACCGTGTCCGTCGGGCTTCGCAGCCCCAGCCCGCGCGCGAGCAACAGCCCACGCACAAGCGGAACCTCCTTGAACGTGACGTCGCGCAGAGCTCGGTCGGCTCGTGAGGGATCGCAGGTGACGGGAACCTCGTGCCGCGTGGAGAACTCGTACACCGGCAGGAACGTGTCGAGGGTCTTCATGCAACTCCGCAGATGCGCTGCGCCACGAGTGCGTACACCTGCGCGATCTTGACCAGGCCGGCGACGTCCAGACTCTCGCCAAGCACCGGATCGGGCAGGCCGCTTGAAGTGCCGTAGTTCACGCTCTCGATCCCGTAACACGTCAGCGCGGACGCGTCCGAGAACCAGCGGACCGTGTCGCGTTCCGGCTTCGCCCCGAAGACCTCTGCGTGAGCCTCGTCGATCGCGCCGACGAGGGGGTGATCCTCAGCGATCTCGGAGCCCGGCGCCGTGACGTAGACCTCCCATTCGATTCCGTGGTCCGGAAAACGCTCGCGCAGGCTGCGGACGAAGTTACCGAGAGCTGAGCGCGCTTGCGCCATCGGCATGTTCGGTGGGACGCGGAAATCGACGAACAGGTCCGTGCGCTGCGGCGTTCGTGAGACACGCCAGGCAAAGCCGCCGTTGATCGCGCCGACATTGACGATCCCTTTCTTGCCGCCGTACGAGGTCCACTCCTCCCATTCGGGTGCAAACTCGAGCACGGCGTTCAGCACGTCCCGCATGCGGACGATCGATGTCTCGTTGCGCCGCCCTTCGCTGAACGCGGTGTGGATGAAGGGGCCGCTCGTCGAGATACGCATCCAGATCGCGCCGTAATGGCCGAGCACGATCTTCTGCTCGGTCGGCTCGCCGAGGATGCACATGTCGGTCACTCCGCCTTGCGTCGGCAACAGGCGCGACCCGGCGGCGTACCCGCGATACTCGCGGCCGACGAAGTCGGGGTGCCACTGCGTCTTCTCGATCTCGCCGCAGACGCACGCGATCATCACGTCGCCCCTGAGCCGAACACCCGAATCCCGCAAAGTGCGTACCGCTTCCATGTAACAGGCAAGCGCGCCCTTCATGTTGGATATGCCGAGCCCGTAGATGCGGCCCTCGTGGACGAAGCCCTCCGGCTGGAAGCCTCGGATTCCCTTGAGCCACGGCTCCTGGCCTGAGTAGGACGTGTCCATGTGCCCGTTGAACATGAGCGACTTCCCGCCACCGCCCTCTGTCTCCCAGAGGCCTACGACGTTCGGCCGCCCGTCCTCGACCTCCTGCCATTGCACCTGCAGACCCATGGCCACGAGCTCGTCGCGCACCCGCTCGCCCATCGCCTGCTCGTCGCCGGTCGGGCTCGGGACCGAGACGAGGTCCACCGCGAGCGCGACGAGCCGGTCCGCGTCGATCTCAACGGAAATGTGGCAGCACCTCTTTGCCGAACAGCTCGATCTGCTCGTGCCTGTGGTCGCCCCACAGCTCGAGCATCACGTGAGTGCAGCCGGCCTCACGGTACTCCTCGATCGCAGCGATGCAATCGGCGGGAGTTCCCGCGATCGGCTTGCACTTGTCGAGGATCTCGTCCGTCACCCTCGCCTTCGCCGCGAGCCGTCCGCCCTGCTCCATCGCTTCGGCGACCGGCTGGATCTCCTCTTGCGTCAGTCCGGCAAGATCGAGCAACGTGTCGGCGGCACCCTTGATGTTCTGCACCTTGTTGGCGAGGTACATGCCCGCGATCTCGCGCGCGCCGTCGCGCCCCTTGTCTCGGTCGGTCTCGTGGATCGACGCCACGACCGTGCAGCCGATGTCGATGTCGGCGGCGACGTTCTCGCACGTGTAACGGACGAAGGCGGGAGTCGTGATCGAAGGCGTCAGGCAACCGTCGGCGATCTCGCCTGCTAGCGCCTGCATCTTCGGCGCCGTTGCGGCGACGTACACAGGCGGCACGCTGCGGGGAGCCACCGCCTCGTCCTGCAGGCCTGGAACGTCGGCGCTCCACGTGTCGCCTTCGTAAGTGAACGGCTCGCCTGAAAGGACACCGCGGACGATCGTCACCGCGTCGCGCATCGGCCCAAGCGTGCGCTTGCCGTTCAGCCGGGCATTGTTGAGGAAGATCTTGGACGTGCCGAAGCCGAGCAGGAACCGGCCGGGCCCGGCGGCCTCCTGAACGACCCGCGCGTCCATCGCCACCTGGACCGGGTGCCGCGTGAACGGCGAGATGATCCCCCAGCCGACGGTCAGACGGTCCGTCGCCTTCGCGATCAGGCCCGAGGCGACTGTGGAGGAGCGCGCCTCCATCCCATGCTTTCGCCACCAGGGGTAGGCCTCGGCAAGCCAGAGCGTGTCGATTCCGGCGCGATCCATGACGCGCGCCGATTCGAGCATCTCCTCGAGCGGCTCCATGGTCAACTGCATCACACCGATGCGGAACGGCGGCGGCATCAGAGCGATCTTCTCACGCGGACAACTCCTTGAAGTAGAAAGCCCCGGGCCAGAGCGTCCCGTCCGGCCGCCGCGAGTAGTTCGGCATCGTCCCCATCAGTGTGTAGCCGATCGACTCGTAGAACGCGCAGGCGTCCGTCTCGCTATGTGTCGTCAGCCACAACAGGGTGACGCCGTGCTCACGCGCAGCAGCCTCTGCGGCAGACATGACCTGGTGACCGACTCCGCGTCCACGCGCGTTCGCCGCAACGCCGACTCGCTGCACTTCGGCCCGATGGTCTGCGTTCGTCGCACCGCTGAAGACGACCTGGGCCATTCCGACGACCTCGCCCTGCTCTTCGCCCACGAGGAGCAGCCGCTCGCGCTCGTCGAGCGCCGCCACCACATCTCGGTAGGCACGCTCGAGCACGCCCCGGCCCATCGAGTCGAGCGCGCCGAGTGCCATCCCGGAACGGAGCGCGTCGTGATGCACTTTCGCGAGGCCTGCACAGATGTCGTCGGCCTCGGACGGGTCGACTTTACGCACGCGAAGCGGCGAGTCGGCTACGAGCCCTCGTCGATCAACCCGCGGCCTTCGCTTCTTGCACCTGCTTGTCGAGGGCACCTAGCACTTGTGAAACCTGCTGGTTGACGATCGGCTGCAGCACCCGCTGCCCCATCGAAGCCACCGGACCCAGGAGATGCACCTCCGCCTCCCACTTCATGTTCGTGCCGCCCTCGGCCTCGGTGAGGTTGAACGACGTGTCCATGTTCAGCACCGCGCCGACGCCGTTGCCCTTCGCGTGCAGCTTGGCGAACTCCGGCTCGCGTTCCTCCATCTTCTCGAAGTCGATCGACATGCGTAGTCCGCCGAGCCCGAGTGGGATCTTCACGTGCGCACGCCAGTGCCTGTCGTCCTGGATGTCGAACGACTCGACCCCCGGCATCGTCTTCGCCATCTGCGCCGGATCGTTCAAGACCTCCCACACCGTCGCCCGCGGCGCCTCGAACTGCCTTTCGCCGGTGACCTTCATCGGTTCTCCACGCTCACGAGCCTGCGCGTCTGCTCGGGCTTCTGCAGCAGGTCCCAGACGCCCTCGTAGGGATTGCAGCTCCGCCACACGATCGGCCCTTCGCCGCGGCGGCCGAGGGCGTTCTGCAGCGCTGCGCAGACTGCGTGGATCCCGGCGCCGCCGCCCTCGCCCATTCCTTTCGCGCCGAGCGGCGTGAACGGCGACTCCGACTCGACGAAGCCGGTCTTCAGCGGCGGCATGTCGAGGGCATGCGGCACGTGGTAGTCGTAGAAGTTGGGAGTGAGCAGGTTTCCCTCCTCGTCGTAGGTGAAGATCTCGTGCGTCGCTGCGCCGAGCGCCTGAGCGGTGGCGCCGTGCACCTGCCCCTCCACGATCTGCGGGTGGATCCGGTTGCCGCAGTCGTCGACCGCCGCGTAGTCGACGATCTCGTACACTCCCGTCTCCGGGTCGATCTCGAGCGCGCACGCGTGGATCTGGGTCGCATAGGTCAGTGTCAGATTGCCGTATTTCCGCTCGAGGTCAGGCTTCTCGAACGGCGGCCGGTAGACATGGCGGACGTTCAGCGTGATGTCGAGCTCGGGTGGGAGCCCTGCGTTGTTCGCGTTGAGGATCGCGCCGAGCGCCATGAACGGGAGCGCGGCTTCCGGATTGCCCTTGATCCGCGCCTGGCTCTCGACGAGCTCGATGTCGTCAGGCGAGCAGCCGAAGACGGCCGCGGCGAGCTGCTTCATCTCCCCTGCAAGCTTCTCGGTGGCGCCCTTGACGGCGCCTAGGCCCGTGACGGCGAACTGCGAGGCGTACGTCCCTGAGAACCCGGCGGTCGAGTTCCAGTAGGTGTCGTGACCCGCGCGGACGTTCACCTGGTCCGGCGTGCAGCCGAGGATGTCGGCGACGACCTGCGACGCCGTGGTCTCGTGCCCTTGACCCTGTGGCACCGTTCCGAGTGTCACGACGACCTCGCCGAAGATGTCGAGCTTGACGGTCGCGACCTCGTTGTTGCCGGAGAACTGCAGCTCGGGGTTGAGGATCATCGACTGCCCGAAGTTGTTCGTCCCGGAGTCGAGCGTCGAGCCGATGCCGATCCCGAAGAGCTTGCCGCGCGACTCGGCGTCGCGCCGCTTCTCCTCCAGTGAGTCGTATCCGATCAGGTCGAGTGCGATATCCAGGCAGCGCGCGTAGTCGCCCGAGTCGTAGATGCAGCCGTTCGGCGTCTCGTACGGAAACTCTTCGTGCTTGACGTAGTTCTTCTTGCGCACCTCGATCGGGTCCAGGCCGAGCTCGCCCGCAACGACGTCGACGATCCGCTCGGTGAGCCAGAGGTGCTGCATGCGCGAGTAACCCCGGTTCGGCGCCACGGGCGACTTGTTCGTACAGACCTGCGTGAAGTCGACGCGGATGTTGCGCCAGCGGTAGCAGCCCGGCGTGACCTGCGCCCAGATGATGCAGCCGAGCGGCTCGTAGCGCGGGAACGCGCCACAGTCGTCGATGGCGCGGACCGAGAAGCCGAGCATCGTCCCGTCCGCTTTCACGGGGACGGTGACGTCGAGGAACGTACGCTCGTTGCCGTGCGTGTTCGCCGTGTGCTGGTCGGTGCGCCACTCCGTCCACTGCACGGGCCGGTTGAGCTTGCGGGCAAGGAGGCAGCAGGCGGTGTACTGGGGATGCAGCGTGATCTTGTTGCCGAAGCCGCCACCGATGTCCTGGCTCACGAACCGGAGCTTGTCGATGCCAACTCGCAGCGCCGGCGCCATCCAGATCGCGCCCACTCCCGGCATCTGGTGGTTCCCCTGGATCGTCCACTGGCCGGTGCCGCGGTTGTACTCGACGAGGCACCCCGAGCACTCGAGCGGGGTCGAAGAGAAGCGGTCGAAGTGCAGGCGCTCGATGCGGACGACGTGGTCGGCGTCCGCGAGGGCGGCATCGAAGTCGCCCCAGTCGAAGATCCCCGACCAAACCGTGTTCGATCCGGCTTCCTCGTGGAGCACGACTTCGTCTTTCAACGAGTCCTCGCCGTCGAGAACGTGGGCCAGCGGCTCGTACTCGACTTCGACGAGCTCGGCGGCGTCACGTGCGAGCTCGCGCGTGCGCGCGACCACGGCGGCGACCGGATCGCCGACGTGGCGCACACGGCCGACCGCGAGCGCGTAGTCCTTGATATTCGCCCCCGGGGCCGTCGATAGCTCGAAGAAGGGATCTGTGAGGATCGCCACCTCGTCGCCCGTGAGGGTCCCGTACACGCCGTCCAGCTCGTGCGCCTTCGAGACGTCGACGGACTTGATGCGTGCGTGCGCGTACGGCGAGCGCACGAAGTGGACGTAGCCCATCTCGTGCCGCTTGACGTCGTCGAAGAAGACGCCTTCGCCCTGGACGAGGCGCTTGTCCTCCTTGCGCGGGACGCTCTGGCCGATGAACCCCGGCTTGACGTCGCCTTCCTCGACCACGAGCGGGCGCTCGGGAGTGACCGTGGTTTCGGTCATCCGGTCACGGGGGAAACCATGTTTCCCCCGTGTGCCCCCTTCTTCTTGTCGGCGCACGGGCCGGCGCATTGTGTGGCTCCCGCCGGGCGAAGCCCGGCTCCGCCGGCAACCGTGCACTCTCGCACAGAGGTCTCAATCATCGCGCCGCCGCCTTGATCGCCTGGACGATGTTCACGTAGCCCGTGCAGCGGCAGATGTTGCCCTGGATGCCCTTCCGGATTTCGTTGTCGCTCGGCGAGCCGTTCTGCCGCAGGAGCGCCGTGGCGCTCATCAGCATCCCCGGTGTGCAGTAACCGCACTGGAGCGCATGATGGTCCGAGAATGCCTGCTGGAGGTCGTTCAGCTCGCCCTCGGCGGCAAGCCCCTCGACCGTCTCGATCCTGGCCCCGTCCGCCTGGACGGCGAGCATCATGCAGCTCTTCACCAGCACGCCGTCGACGAGGACGGAACACGCGCCGCAGTTGCCGGTGTCACAGCCGATGTGACTGCCGGTCAGGTCGAGATCGTCCCGGATGAAGTGGATCAAGAGCCGCCGGACGTCGACCTCGCGCTCATACTGCTCGCCGTTGACGTCGACCGTGATCGTCTTGCGGGAAACGGTCTCCACTTATTTCCTTCCGGCAGCCTGTGCGACCGCACGTAGGGCGAGAACCTCGGCGAGGTGGCGGCGGTAGTCGGCCGAGGCATGCACGTCCCACGGCGGATCGAGGTTCGCTTCGTGGACTGCCTTGCGCACGGCGTCGTCCTCTGTGGAATCGGGTGTCAAGAGGACCGGCACGGCGTCGACGCAGCCGATTGCGAGTCGAGCCCCCGCTCCACCGTCGAGTGACGCTGCAACGTTGACGATGCAGGTGCCCTCCTTGCCGATCGGGACGGAGGCGAAGCCGTCGCTCTTTCCGGGTGGCACCGAGATCTTCGTCAGCAGTTCCCCGGGCCCGGCTGCGGTCATGTACACGCCGAGGAAGAACTCCGCCGCAGGCACCGAACGCTCGCCGTCCTGCCCGACGATGGTCATCGTCGCGCCGATCGCGACGAGCAAGGGCGGCAGATCGTTCGTCGGGTCGTTCGAGCAGACGTTCCCGCCGATGGTGCCGCGGTTGCGGACCTGGACGTCGGCGATCTGGTTGCAGACCTCGCCGAGGATCGGCCGCGCGCGGGCCTCCGCCGAGTTGATGATGTCGGTGTACGTCGTCATCGCACCGAGCTCGAGCGTCCCGTCGGCGCCGAGCTCGATCCCCCTCAGCTCGCCGATGTCGGCGAGGTCGATCAGAACGTCCGGCGAGGCGGCGCGCGCCTTCATGACGTTGATCAGCGTCTGGCCGCCGGCGAGGGCGCGAGCGCCATCGTTGGCGCCGAGAAGGCGCAGGGCTTCCTGAACGCTCGCGGGACGAGCGTACTCGACCTCCCTCAGCAGCATGCCCTATTCAGTGCAGAAACCCCTGCTCAGGTCAAGAATCAACCGGCTTCGCTCTTGCTGCGATCGTCACAGCTACATGACGAACAATGCCAAAGCGGACGCCGGCCGCAGCGAAAGGCGAGGGTTCCCCTCGCCGCCGGTCGCACTCCTGTACCCGCCGGAAAACATGCGCTAAGCGCGTTTTCCGGTGGCGGACTCCCCAGGTTGGACTCGAACCAACAACCCTCCGGTTAACAGCCGGATGCTCTGCCAATTGAGCTACTGGGGAAAGGCAGCGCGCGCTAGTTTAGCCGCTGCAGTCGCGACTCGACTTCGCTCAGGTACGCCGGATCTCGTGCCTGGGCGCGGCTTCGCAGCGTTGCGTCCAGGCCGGCGCGGATCTCTCCGACCAGCGCGTCGAGCGGGAGCTCTTCGTTCCCATCGTCGACGATGAAGAGCTTGCGCGGCTCGGGGTCTGCGCCCCAGGCGGCGTGAAACGCGACCAGGTTTCGCCACGCGTACGCGGGCCACACGGGCAGCACGCAAACATGGAGCGAGGCCGGCTCGAGCGCGCGGGCGACGTCGGTCGCGACCTCTCGACTTGCGAAGAGAGGCTGCGCGTCACCGGCCGGAACGATGTCGAGCTCGCCGTTGTCGTCGAGCTCACCGATCGCGAACAACGGGTGTCCTGCAGTCGGCGTTCCGAGCGCGAGCGCCTGTTCGAGCTCATCCCTTTGCGACTCCGCGGGCCGGCGGCCCGTCAACAGCCGGTGCGCATGCTGTCGCGTGATCCCGAGCTGTGCGGCCAGATCCGTGACCGACAACCCTTTGCGCCGCAAGAGGGCCTGCCAGACCTCGGATTCATCCCGCATGGGCCACGATCGTAGCCCGTGCCGAAGGCAGCCTCAGCGCGAGAATGCCTGTGCAGCGGCCAACTCCTCGACGGTCGCGACGATCTTGGCGAGAGACGCTTGGAGCTCCAGAGTGCGGGCCGGGTCAGCGTCGCCGAGCTCACGCCTGATCTGGCGTTCCCGCAGACGGAGCAAGAGCTGCTCGGCCGTTCGCTCATCGATCCCTTCCGAGGCCGCACGGGCGTCGAGCTCGGCAACGAGACCGACGAGCTCCGCATCCGGCTCGCCACCGGCGACGAGCTGCTCACGGAGACGTCTGTGCTCCTCCCCATCGAAGTGCTCGGGCCCGAGCTCGGCGAGCACGGGCAGTAGAGCCGGATGGGCTGCGACGCCTGCGAGGGCGTTTTGCTCGAGCCGCTCGCCGGCGTCGAGCAGCCTCGCGGAGACCCGCCCGGTCGTGGAGGCAGTACCTCGTGGCGCAAGCCCGGCCTGTGTCTCCTTCGGCAGGTCGAGCTTGTCCGCCGCATAGCGGATCGCGTCTTGCCGTTCGGGCGAGTCTTCGGAGCGCGACAGCACCTCGCGCACTCGAACGAACGCCTCCTGCCGGTCAGCTGCGCGTTCGATCTCGAGCCGAACGCGGTAACCGAGATAGCTTTCGGCACGCGCAAGCTGCTGCTGCTCGAATCCGTCCGCAAGATCGGCCGGATCGAAGCCCGCCGGCAAGGCGACGACTCGCACGTCGAGACCCTGCGCGAAGGCGAGCTCCATCCCGCGCAGAGTCGCTGCCTCCCCCGCCGCATCTCCGTCGAAGCAGAGCCAGATGCGCTTCGTGAGCCGGCCCAGCTCCTTCAGCTGCCGCTCGGTCAGCGCAGTTCCCATCGGCGCCACCACCGGCTCGATGCCGGCTTGCCTGAGTGCGAGGACGTCGGGATTCCCTTCGACCACGACGGCGCGGTCCTGTTTGGCGATCGCCGCGCGTGCACGGTCGAGCCCGTAGAGCAGATCTCCCTTGCGGAACAACTCGCCCTCCGGCGAGTTGACGTATTTCGCCTTGAGCGGATCGTCCTCGCGGAGCTTGCGCGCCTGGAAGCCGAGCACCTTGCCTCGTGCGTCCGCCAGTGGAAAGAGCAGCCGTCCGAAGAAGTAGTCGTTACCGCGCCTGTTGATCAATCCAGCCGCAACCAGCTCCTCGCGCGAGAATCCGCGTTCGAGCGCCTTCCGCGTCAACGTGGTTCCACCAAGGGCGAGCCCGAGCCTGTACTCGCGGCAGACCTCCTCGCCGAGACCGCGGCCTGCCAGGTAGTCGCGGGCAAGCGAGCCTGCCTGCGAGTCCCAGAGGTAACGCTCGTAGAAGGAGGCGGCTGCTTCCAGCAACTCGAGCAGACGCTCGCGCCGGCGTCGCCGGGCATCCTGCTGCGGAGACGTCTCCTCGTACTCGATCTGGACGTTGAAGCGGTCGGCGAGCCACTCGATCGCTCCGGCGAAATCGAGCTGCTCCGTCTCCCGCACGAACGTGATCAGGTCGCCCTTCGCACCGCAGCCGAAGCAGTAGTAGAACTTGTCCACCGCGTTGACCGAGAAGCTCGGCGTCCGCTCCTCGTGGAACGGGCAGCGCCCCATGTACCGTGCGCCGGCCTTGCGGAGCTGGGTGCGCTCCGAGACCACGGCGACCATGTCCGCGGCGGCTTTGACCTCTTCTACCGATGTGTCCTTGATCCGGGCCACAGTCACCAGCTCAACTCAGCTCGGCGACGTAGCTGAGGGCGAACCGATCCGTCATGCCTGCGATGAACTCGACGATCTGCTCAGGCTCCTCCCCGTGCTCGGCGAGGTGTTCGAAGATCCGTCGCACGGTCGCCCGCGCGCGTTCCTGCTCCTGTCGCGTCTGAGGGCCGAGATAGACCCGCTCGAACATGAACGACCGCAGCGCAAGCATTGCCCGCCCGATCTCCTCGCTCTGCACGATGTCTCCGGCACCCTGCGAGCTTTCGACCAGGTCATGCACAAGCGTGTCGATGCGGCGTGAGCCTCGGTCACCGAGCAGCGCGACCTCCTCGTGCGGCAACTCCGCAGGATCGAGGATCCCGAAGCGCACTGCATCGTCGATGTCGTGATTGATATAGGCGACGCGGTCGACGATGCGCACGATCTTGCCCTCGAGCGTCGCCGGCTCCTGCGGCCCGGTGTGCGTGAGAATCCCGTCGCGCACCTCCTCCGTCAGGTTGAGCGACTCGGCGATTCGCAGCGACTGCTCGTTGTGCCGAAAGCTCCGGCCGAAACGCTCCTGCAGCGCCGTATCGAGCGCCTCCTCACCGGCATGGCCGAACGGCGTATGCCCCATGTCGTGACCGAGCCCGATCGCCTCGACGAGATCCTCGTTCAGCCGCAAGGCCCGGCCGACGCCGCGAGCGATACCTGTCGTCTCGAGCGTGTGAGTCATTCGTGTCCGGTAGTGATCCCCGGCAGGATCGATGAAGACCTGCGTCTTGCCCTTCAGCCGGCGAAACGGCTTCGAGTGGAGGATCCGGTCGCGATCGCGCTGGAACGGCGTCCGCAGGCGGCAGTCGTCCTCGGAGCGCAGCCGGCCGCGTGTCTCGTAAGAGCGCACCGCGAGGGGCGACAACCAGCGTTCCTCTTGCTCGCGCACCTGGTCCTCGAACGCATCCGCGACTCTTCCTGCTAATTCCGTCATCGACTTCAGGCTAGATGATGATCGGGACGGTTCCGCCGTCTGCGCTCCAAGCGGAGCCTGTCACGTAAGAGGCACGCTCCGAGCAGAGAAACGCGATCACGGAGGCGATCTCTTCGGGCTCGGCCAGCCGGCCCAGCGGGCGCCCTGCTCCAACGGATTCCAAAACTTCTAGACGCGTCTTACTGTTGCCCGCCGCCTGCTGGTCTGCCAGACCCCCTTCGCCCAGCCACGCCGCCGTCGCGGTCGGTCCAGGCGCAACGGCGTTGCAGCGGATGCCGTGCTTGGCGTAGAGGTCGGCGACCAGCCGGGAAAGCGAGAGCACCGCCGCCTTCGTGACCGAATAGTTCGGCATCCCGGTCGACGGGCGCTTGCCCGCGGTCGACGAGACGTTCACGATCGTGCCGGCGCCCGCCTCCTTCATTCCCGGAAGCACTGCGCGGATACAGCGGACGTAGCTCATGACGTTCACCTGCCACATCGCGTTCCAGTGTTCGTCGGTCAGCTCCTCGAAGTCGATCTGGTAGGCGTCGCCGACGTTGTTGACGAGGCACTGGACAGGTCCGAGAGCCGCTGTCGTCTCGGCGACGAGCTGGTCGGCGGCGCCGGGGTCCGAGAGGTCGCAGGCAACAGCAAGCGCAGCACCGACTTCGACACGTGCTTGTTCGGCCCGATCTGCGTCCCGTCCGTTGACGACCACGCGCGCTCCCTCGGCGACGAGCTGCCGTGCGGTCTCGAGCCCGATGCCCGCCGTCGACGCCGTGACGAGACAGATCCGATCCTTGAGGCCGAGGTCCATCGGCTGGGTAGCCTAGATCGTCCGAATGGATCGGCCGTGACCACATTGCTCCTGGTTCGCCACGGCGAGACCGATTGGAACCGCGACGGCCGGTGGCAGGGCGGCTCCGACACGCGACTGAACGACCTCGGCCGTGAGCAGGCCCGGGCGCTCGCCGAGCAGCTCGACGGCAGGATCGACGTGCTCTATTCGAGCGATCTCGCTCGGGCGCGTGAGACGGCGGAGATCGTCGCGGCCAAGTTGGGCCTCGAGGTGCGCGTCGATCCGAGGCTGCGCGAGCGGAGCTTCGGATCGTGGGAAGGACTGACGACCCCTGAGATCGAGGAGCGTTTCGCCGATTCGCACGGACGCTGGCAGGCAGGCGAGGGCGCCGGCGCAGACGACGCTGAAGCCTTCGAGGATTTCTTCGCGCGAGTGACAGAGTTCCTCGCAGATGTGCTTCGCCTCCACCCTGACCAGGAGGTGCTGGTGATCTCCCATGGCGGCTCGATCCGGGTGATTCATGCGCTAGCCGCCGGCGTCGACTACGTCCGGGATCACAGGCTCATTCCAGGCGTGCCGAATTGTTCGCTGGCCCGATATGTGGCTCGGGACGGGAAACTGGCCCCGTTGGACTGAAGGTCCCCTGGACATCGAAGGTCTGATCGAGATCTGACGGCCGTAGCCCACGATTGGCCAGGGCCGAGCCAAATCGCCCCACGATTTAGGCGCAAATAAGGCTCGGGCCGACTCGTTGGGTCGACCCGAAACGGCTACCCTGCGCCCGGTGGAGGACTACACGAACAAGTACAAGGGGGAGCAGGTCGAGGTCGCGCTTTTCGGCGGCGAATACCAGGAAGGTGTCCTGACGGCCTACTGCTACGTGGAGGACGTCGCCCACATCGAGCTGAACGGGCACATCCTCGTCCCGCTGCAGAACATCGCCTCGCTCCACTGTTCGAGCCGCTGCGACGCGCCTGAGGACGACTGGCCTCCACGCGGGCTCGAGCAGGAAGACGGCAACTAAAACCCCCCTTGTGGGCGGCAGGCTTGTCGTCATCCGAAACGTCCTCAAGGCGTGGGCCTTGCTGCTCGGCGCCTGCGCGGTGCTCGGCCTGATCGGCTGGGCGCTGGGCGGTTACCGGCTGCTCTCGATCTTCGTCTTCTGCGGCGTGCTGCTCGCTGGCGCCCTCTACTGGTACGCGGACCGTGTCGCGCTCGGGCTCGTTCGGGCGCGCGAGCTCCCGGTCGGAGGAGCGCCTGGGCTCCATTCGACCGTCGAGAGGCTCGCGGCGCGCGCGGGCGTCGCGAAGCCGAAGCTCTATCTGATCGACGACGGGTTGCCACGCGCGCTTGCTACCGGCCGGGGGCCGCGTGGCTCCACGATTGCAGTGAGCGCAGGGCTTCTGTCTTCAGCATCTCCAGCGGAGCTCGAAGCCGTGCTCGCGCACGAGCTCGCGCACGTGCGCCATCGCGACGTCGTGGTGCAGACGTCCGTCGTCGTGCTCGCTGCGACGCTTCTCGAGTTCAGCAGGATCGGCGGCTGGTTCCAGCGCGTTCTGCTCTGGTTCATCGGGCCGCTGGCCTCGGCGTTCGTCCATCTGCTTCTCTCCCCGAAGCGGGAGTTCCTCGCTGACAGGGCAGCCGCGGCGATCTGCGACTCTCCGCATCCGATGGCCGACGCGTTAGTGCGGCTCGATCAAGCTGCCGAGCTCGTTTCGTTCAGCGGTAGCCCGGCGACCGAGCCGCTCTACACCATCAACCCGTTCCTCGAAGTCGGCCTGGCGGCCCTGTTCGTCACGCATCCGCCGGTCGGCGAACGTGTGCGCCGGCTGCGCGAGCTCGATCCAGACTGGCGTGAGAAACTTCGCGCCGCGTGAGCCTGGCGATCAAGCAATCGGAATATGAGGAGCGGCTGGCAGGGCTGGCCGAGCACCTTCTCGAGCGCAACCTCACAGGCGCGGTGCTCTTCGACCCCTACTACGTCCTCTACTACGCGGGCTTTGCGTTCGCACCCACCGAGCGCCCGATCGCCTTCGTCCTGAACGCGAAAGGCGAAGGCGGCATGCTTGTGCCGCGACTCGAGCGCGAGCACGCACAGGCGAATGCCAGCGTCGACCACGTGGCGGACTATCCGGAGTACCCCTCCGAGACGCACCCGATGGAATCGCTCCGCACCCTGCTCGAGGAGATGGAGATCACCGGATCCTTCGGCGCCGACCAAGACGGGTATCCGTGGGTCCTCGGCTACCGGGGGCCGTCGCTGACGGACCTCACCGGGACGGTGCCGCAGAGGATCACGGCCTTCGTCGAGGATCAGATGGCGGTCAAGAGCCCCGCAGAGATCGAGCTGATTCGGGAGAGCTCGAAATGGGGCAACCTCGCGCATGTCTTGCTCCAGCGGTACACACGCCCCGGGTTGACCGAGAGCGAGGTGTCGCGTCGGGCGAGCACGGAGGCCTCGCTGGCGCTGCTCGATGCGATCGGCCCGATCTACCGCGGGCAAAGCTTCTTCTTCGATGGCGCGAGCGCCGGCTACCGGGGACAGATCGGCCGCAACGGCGCCATTCCGCACGCGCTCGCCAACAACGTCGTGTTCGAGGCGGGCGACGTGCTCGTGACCGGTGCAACCGCGCCGGTCTGGGGCTATCTCTCGGAGCTCGAGCGCACGATGGTGATCGGCCCGCCCTCACCGGAACAGCATCAGATGTTCGACCACATGGTCGCGTTGCAGGACACTGCTTTCGAGGCGATTAGACCGGGCGCTCGCTGCTCCGACGTCGACCGAGCCGTCCGCGGGTACTACGACAAGCACGATCTCTGGGAGTACTGGAAGCACCACGTCGGCCATTGCATCGGCCTTCGCTATCACGAGGGTCCGTTCCTCGACATCGGTGACGACACGGAGATCAAGCCGGGGATGGTGTTCACGGTCGAGCCTGGTCTCTACGCTGCAGGTCTCGGTGGGTTCCGACACTCCGACACTGTCGCTGTCACTGACGACGGGATCGAATTCTTGACGTACTACCCGCGCGACCTCGACAGCCTGACGCTTCCGCTCTAGACGAGCTCGCCGGGAACAAGCGAGAACATCACCGAGTCCCGGCGGCGCCCATCCGGATGGAGCAGATGAGAGCGCAGCACGCCTTCGCGTTGGAATCCGACCTTCTCTGCGACTCGTTGCGAGGCGAGGTTGTCGGGATCAGTGATCAACTCGAGCCGCTCCAGGTGGAGCTCCTCGAGTGAGTGCTTGCAGAGAATCCGCAGCGCCCGCGTAGTCACGCCATGTCCGCGAGCCTCGGGGGCGCACCAGTAGCCGACGTGACCGCTACGCGACTCGTTGACCTTCATTCCGATCGAGCCGACGACGCGTCCGCCGGCGGTGATGGCGAAATTGTGACTGCCGATGCCGGCGACCTCTTCCTGGACGAACGCGCGCGCGTCGGCCTCCGTGTATGGGCGGGGAATCACCGGAATCCAATGCTGGATCTCAGCGTCGTTGCACGCCGCGACGATCGCGGGAACGTCGTCCAGCGTCCAGGCTCGCAGCTCGATATCGCCGTCGCGCAACTCCACCGTTCCAAGCGTAGAACGACGAAAGGCCGCCGTAGCGGCCCTTCGAAAATAATCGGCGGCTGCCTACTCTCCCGGGAGGTTGCCCTCCGAGTACCATCGGCGCAAGCAGGCTTAACTTCTCTGTTCGGAATGGGAAGAGGTGTTTCCCTGCCGCTATGACCGCCGAAGTTGTCAGGGCGCTACGCGTTGCCGCGCACCCTCAAAACTCCATAGCTCCACACTCGGTGTTCAAAATCAAGACCTCGAGCAATTAGTACGGGTCCGCTGAACGTGTTGCCACGCTTGCACGTCCCGCCTATCAACGTGGTGGTCTCCCACGGCTCTTACTCCCTCTAGGGGATGGGAAGCCTCATCTCGAGGTGGGCTTCCCGCTTAGATGCTTTCAGCGGTTATCCCATCCAGACGTGGCTAATCAGCAGCGCCGTTGGCACGACGACTGATACACCAGAGGTCTGTTCGCTCCGGTCCTCTCGTACTAGGAGCGACTCCTCTCAAGCTTCCA
>WNFC01000165.1_pt1 | contig 61809 bp, 41 predicted proteins | sample 5400541 | NCBI WGS metagenome assembly WNFC01 (sample SAMN13153342, study PRJNA577476) | soil metagenome | isolation source: 120 cm saprolite under Douglas fir tree site 2 hole 2 replicate 1 | place: USA:California | collected 2015-04-18
TGGGTGTGGTGCCGGCGACGCCCGCCGGGCGGCTGTTCCGGGACGAACTGGGGCGGCTGCTCTATCCGGGGGGACCCGGGGCGGTGCCGGTGCCGCCGGAGGGCGCGGCGTCTTACGACATCGCATTCCTCGACATGCTGGGCGACCCCACTCAGCTCGGGTTGCTGCGGGCGCGGGGGCTGATCACGGCGGGCACGGTCACGGCAGTGGCGTTCGCGGATCACCGCGTGTCGTCGGAGCGGGAACTCGCGCGACGCTGCGCGTTCTGGCAGGTGAGCGTGCTGGGTGACGGGGAGCGGGTGACTGCGGCCCGTTCGGCCCAAAAAGATCTTAAAGGTTTTACCGGAACCCGGCGGGTGCTCGTGCTGGGCGGGGCACGTTCGGGCAAATCGGAACGGGCGGAGCTGCGGCTGGCCGGCGAGCCGGACGTGACTTATGTGGCCACCGCGGCGGACGGGGCGAGTGATCCGGACTGGGCGGCGCGGGTGGCCGCGCACCGGGCGCGGCGGCCGGCCTGGTGGCGGACGGCCGAGACCACTGACCTGGCCGGCGTCCTGGCCACCGCGCGCGGGGCGCTGCTGATCGACGGGATCGGCACCTGGCTGGCGGCGGTCCTCGACGATTGCGGCGGGTGGGATCACGGGGACGGCGCCGGCGAGGCGCGGGCCCGGCTGGCGGGCACCATCGCCGACCTGGTCGGCGCGTGGCGGCAGACCAGCGCCTACGTCGTCGCGGTCAGCGACGAGACCGGGCTGGGTGTGGTGCCGGCGACGCCCGCCGGGCGGCTGTTCCGGGACGAACTGGGGCGGCTGAACCAGGCGCTGGCCGCCGAGTCGGAGGAGGCCGAACTGGTCGTCGCCGGGCGAGTCCTGCCGCTGGACGCATGGTGAGCGGCGCAGCGGGGTAACAGTCCGGTGACAATCCGGCCAGGGTGGCGTGTTACGCGGTCATCCAGCTGGGATGTCTGCTGGGCCCGCTGGCCAGCCAAGCCTGCTGGCCGCTAACGTAGTAAGACCTGCGGCCGGATACGCCGACTCGCGCCTCGCCACCGGAGTCGGGCTGTTAACGCGGCTAACGTCCGGGCGCGGGCACCGGCACGACGATGAGGTTAGGACGACTGACTATGGCGCGCGTGGTAGTCATTGGCGACCTGATGACCGACGCGGTCGCTCACGCTACGCTGCCGCTTGCCCGCGGCAGCGACACGCCCGCGAACGTGACCATGCACGGCGGCGGCTCCGGGGCCAACATCGCCGCCTGGATGGCGGCCGACGGCGGTGACGTGGCGTTCGTGGGGCGCCGGGGGGCGGACATCGCCGGGCGCAACCGCGACATGGAACTCATGGGCTACGGCGTCGACGCGAGGCTGGTGATGGACCCGGAGCGGCCCACCGGCACCTGCGTCGTGATGGTCACCCACAAGGGCGAGCGGACCATGCTCTCCGACCCGGGCGCGAACGCGGCGCTGTCCCCCGACGACCTGCCGCACGACCTGTTCGTGCCCGGCGCCCACCTGCATGTCTCCGGGTACACGCTGCTGTCGGAGGGAGCGCGGGCGGCCGGGCTGGCCGCGATCGACTACGCGCGCCGGACCAACATGACCGCATCCGTCGACGGGGCCTCCGCCGCTCCGCTGGAGCGCGTCGGGGCCGAGCCCTTCCTCGAGCTTTCCAACGGGGCCGTGCTGCTTTTCGTCAACGCCGCCGAGGCCACGGTGCTCACCGGGCGGGAGGACCCCGAACAGGCGGCCCGCGTGCTGACCGCCTGGTACCCGCACGTCGCGGTCAAGCTCGGCGCCGACGGCGCGCTGTTCTACGCCAACGGGCGGCCGCCGGTACGGGTGCCCGCGCCGCCGGTAGACCGGGTGGTGGACGGCACCGGCGCCGGGGACGCGTTCATCGCTGGCTTCCTGCCCGCCTGGCTGGACAAGAAGCCGCCGGGTGAGGCGCTGGCCGGCGGCTGCCGCCTGGCCGCGCACGCGCTCAACCTCATCGGCGCGCGTCCCGTCTTGTGACGGCTCCGGGTTACCTCGAGGACCTCTTCTCGCTCGACGGGCGGGTCGCCGTGGTGACCGGCGGGAGTTCCGGCATCGGCGCGGGCATGGCCGCGGCGCTGGCCCGGGCCGGAGCCCAGGTCGTGCTGGTCGCGCGCGACGCTTCGCGGCTCGGCTCGGCGGTGGCCGGGCTGCGCGACGGCGGCGGCGAGGCCTCCTGGGTCAGCGCGGACCTGGCCGACCGTGCGTCGGCCGGGCGGGCGGCTTCCGAGGCGGCCGAGGCGTTCGGGCCGCCGGACATCCTGGTCAACTGCGCGGGGATCAACCTGCGGCCGCCGCTTCCGTCGCTGAGCGTGGCGGAGTGGGACCTGACCATGGCGGTCAACCTGACCGCGCCGTTCCTGCTCGGCCAGCGGTTCGGGCCGGTGATGGCGTCGCGCGGCTGGGGCCGGATCATCAACGTGACCTCGCAGCAGGCCGAGCGGGCGTTCGGGAACAGCGGCGGTTACGGGGCGTCCAAGGGTGGCCTGGCCGCGCTGACCCGATCGCAGTCCGAGGCGTGGGCGCCGTCCGGCGTGTGCTGCAACTCGGTGTGCCCGGGGTTCGTGCCGACGCGGCTCAACGCGGCGGTGGCCGGGGACCCGGCGCGTTCGGCCGCGATGGCGGCACGGACGATGGTGGGGCGGAACGGGGAGCCTGCCGACTTCGCCGGGGTGGCGGTGTTCCTCGCGTCCCGGGCCAGTGACTACGTGACCGGGCAGACGCTGTACGTGGACGGCGGCTTCTCAGTCACCTGACGACGGCTTCTCAGTCACCTGACGGCGGCTTCTCGGTCACGTGACGCCGGCTTCCCGGTCAGCTGACGCCGGCGTGGTTAACGGGCTTCCTGGCTCGGGAGGGCCGGCGGGCACGGCAGAATGTTCGGTATGGCAGCAGCACGGCGAGGCGGTACCTCCACCCCCCCTGAGGATTTCGAAGAAAACATCGTCGATATCGACGTCGCCGAGGAGATGCGCGGCAGCTACCTCGAGTACGCCTACAGCGTCATCTACTCCCGCGCGCTCCCGGACGCGCGGGACGGCCTGAAGCCGGTGCAGCGCCGGATCCTGTACCAGATGAACGAGATGGGCCTGCGCCCCGAGCGCAGCCACGTCAAGTGCGCCCGGGTCGTCGGCGAGGTGATGGGCCGCCTGCACCCGCACGGCGACTCGGCCATCTACGACGCGCTGGCCCGGATGACCCAGCCGTGGGCGATGCGGCTGCCGCTGATCGACGGGCACGGGAACTTCGGCAGCATGGGCGGCGACGACGCGCCCGCCGCGATGCGCTACACCGAGGCCCGGCTGACCGCGGCGGCGATGGAGATGGTCGCCGCCATCGACGAGGACACCGTCGAGTTCATCCCGAACTACGACGGCAGCGAGCAGCAGCCCGAGGTGCTGCCCGCGGGCATCCCGAACCTGCTGGTCAACGGCGCGTCCGGCATCGCGGTCGGGATGGCCACCAACATGGCGCCGCACAACCTGGGTGAGGTCATCGCCGCGGCCCGGTTTTTGTTGCGGACTCCGGATGCGTCGCTGGATTCCTTGATGCGCTTCGTGCCGGGGCCGGACCTGCCCACCGGCGGCCGGATCGTGGGACTTGACGGCATCAGGGAGGCGTACGAGACCGGCCGCGGTATCTTCCGGACCCGGGCGACGGCCACTATCGAGCAGCTCACCCCCCGGCGCACCGGCATCGTGGTCACCGAACTCCCCTACGGCATCGGCCCGGAGAAGGTCATCGCCCGGATCAAGGACCTGGTCCAGGCCAAGAAGCTGAACGGCATCGCCGACCTGAAGGACCTCACCGACCGGCAGCGTGGCCTGCACCTGGTGATCGAAGTGCGCAGCGGCTTCAACCCCGACGCCATCCTGGCCGAGCTGTACCGGCTGACGCCGATGGAGGAGACCTTCGGCATCAACAACGTCGCCCTGGTCGACGGGCAGCCCCGGGTGCTCGGGCTTCGCGAGCTGCTGGAAATCTACGTGGCGCACCGGCTCGAGGTGACCAGGCGCCGGACCGAGTACCGCCGCCGCAAGCGTTTGGAACGGCTGCACCTGGTAGACGGCCTGCTCATCGCGCTGCTGAACATCGACGAGGTCATCCAGGTCATCAGGACCAGCCACGACGCGGCCGCGGCACGTGAGCGGCTGATGGCGGTCTTCGAGCTGTCGGAGATCCAGGCGCAGTACATCCTGGACACGCCGCTGCGCCGGCTGACCCGCTACGACCGGCTCGAGCTCGAGCGGGAGCAGGACACGCTGCGGGACGAGATCGCCTCGCTGACCTCGATCCTGGAATCTGACGCCCGGCTGCGCGAGATGGTCAGCGGTGAGCTGGCCGAGGTGGCCAAGAAGTTCGGCACGCCGCGGCGCACGGTCCTGCTGGAGGGCGGCGGCGCTGTTTTGCCGGCGGCGGTTCCGCTGGAGGTGGCCGACGATCCGTGCGTGGTGCTGATGTCGGCGACCGGGCTGGTGGCCCGGGTGGCCGTCAGCGGTTCTGGTGCCGACGGTACTTCGGGTGATTATCCCGAACGGGCCTTGGTTCCTCCCCCTGGTGACGCGGCTCGTGCCGCCAATGACGTGGTCGTCTCGGCGGTCCGGGCCACCGTCCGGGGCACGATCGGCCTGGTGACGTCCGCGGGGCGGCTGGTCAAGCTGAACGTGCTCGAGCTGCCCGCGCTGCCGCCGGGCGCGGGGGCGGTCTCGCTGTCGGGCGGGACGCCGGCCACCGAGTTCACCGCGCTTTCGCGGGGGGAGACGGTCGTCGGGCTCTGTGCGGTGGACGGTTTTAGCGGCGGTGGGCTGGCCCTGGGCACGGCCGAAGGGGTGGTCAAGCGGGTGCTGCCGGACTACCCGCAGAACCGGGACGAGTTCGAGCTGATCACGCTGAAGGAAGGCGACCGGGTGGTGGGCGCCGTGCAGCTATCCGGTGAATCGGCGGAGCTCGTGTTCATCACGTCGGACGCGCAGCTGCTCCGGTTCCCGGCTGGTTCCGTTCGCCCGCAGGGCCGGGCGGCCGGCGGGATGGCCGGCGTCCGGCTGACGGCGGGGGCTTCGGTGGTGTGGTTCGGGGCGGTGGACGCGGACGCGGCGGCGGGGACACCTTCCGGGGCGCCGGGCACCTACTCCCCCGCCGTGGTGGTCACCGTGGCGGGCAGCGCGGGCGCCCCACCCACCTCCCCATCTCCCCTCTTTGCGGCGGCCGACAGCGTGAAGGTCACGCCGCTGCACGAGTTCCCCGGCAAGGGCCGGGCCACCGGCGGGGTCCGCTGCCACCGGCTCCTCAAGGGCGAGGACACGCTGGTCATGGCCTGGACCGGGCCTGCTCCGGCGGTGGGCGCGACCGATTCAGGCACGCCGGTCGACCTGCCCGACCCGGTCGGGAAGCGGGACGGATCCGGCGTCGGGCTCTCCGGCCCGCTGGCCATCCTCGGCGGCTCGGTTCGCGTAGTGTAGCTGTCGCTGTGCGTAGCCAGCCTTGATCGGATCGTATTGGCGTATGCGGCGGACTTCCGCAAGTTGAGATGGCTCACATCGCTAGCGAGTCCCGGCCGGTCCCTGGGCACCTGCCTGCCGCCAGACGTCCTGCCGCGGGACGCCGATCGCGGCGGACGGAATCGCATGGCCGGCGTCTGGGCTGGCCCGGTGCGCGGCTCGGACGAGCCCGGTCAGCAGGTCGCGGGGGCCGGCTGACGGCTCGTCGGCAAGCTGCCATTGCCTGACGATGACCGCGCCCTCGGGACCAGGATCGAAGACGTTTCCGCGGAAACATCCGGCCGCCTCGAGCGCCTGGATGTCGGGGTCGTCATCGGGGATGTCCTGGAGGTACGCGGCCGCGTCCAGCAGGGAGACGACGCTGCGCGCCACGTGCAGCGCGTTGGCGCCGGCACTGTCGAGTCGCCACCGGGCCCGCTCCTGCAGGAATTGTGCAACGAGTATCGCCTTAGCCACGGAAGGTGATGCTAGCAGTACTGTGAGTGAGTTAGCGTCTGTTCCCTCAGGTGTCGATGCGGGACGGGTCGAGCTCGGCGGCGCCGGCGACGATGAAGTCGCGGCGGGGAGCCACCTCCGTCCCCATCAGCAGGCTGAATATGTCCGCGGCCGCGGCCGCATCCTCAATCCTGATCCGACGCAGGGTGCGGTGCCTGGGGTCCATGGTGGTCTCGGCGAGCTGAGACGCGTCCATCTCCCCCAGGCCCTTGTACCGTTGCACGGGCTCTTTCCACCGCCGGCCGCGCCGCTCCAGCTCCAGCAGGGTCCGGTTCAGCTCCGCGTCGGAGTACGTATACCGGTACTTCTCCTGGCCCTTGCGCAGGTTAGTCAGCTCGATCCGGTGCAGCGGCGGAACCCCGGTGAAGACCCGGCCGGCCTCTAGCATGGGCCGCAGGTACCGGTGGAACAGCGTCAGCAGCAGGCAGCGGATGTGCGCGCCGTCCACATCCGCGTCCGCAAGAAATATGACTCGCTGGTACCGGGCCGAGTCCAGGTCGAACGAGCTACCCGAACCCGCGCCGATCACCTGGATGATCGCGGCGCACTCGGTGTTCTTGAGCATGTCCGCCAGCGACGCCTTCTGTACGTTGAGGATCTTGCCGCGGATCGGCAGCAGCGCCTGGAATTCCGAGTCCCGGGCCGTCTTCGCGGTGCCGAGCGCGGAGTCTCCCTCGACGATGAACAGCTCGCTCCGGTCGTCGGCCGACCGGCAATCGACCAGCTTGGCCGGCAGCGACGAGCTGGCCAGCGCCGACTTGCGCCGTTGGTTGTCCCGGTGCTCGCGGGCGGCGATGCGCGCCTTAGCCGCCGACACCACCTTCTCGAGCACCGAACGGGCCTGCTGCTTGGCGCCCCGCGGCGGGGTCTCGAGGTAGGCCTTGAGCTGCGCGCCCACCACCTGCGCCACGATCCTGGAGGCGGCCGGGGTGCCGAGCACCTCCTTGGTCTGCCCCTCGAACTGCGGCTCGGGCAGCCGGACCGAGACGATCGCGGTAAGGCCCTCGAGCACGTCGTCCTTGGTGACCGGCTCATCGCCGTTCTTCAGCAGCCTGGCCGCCCTGAGCTGTTCGTTCAACGTGCGGATTAGGGCCCGCTCGAAGCCCGCCACGTGCGTGCCGCCGTGCGGGGTGGCGATGACGTTCACGAAGGAGCGGACCACGCCGTCGTAGCCGCTCCCCCACTGGAGCGCCACGTCGACCTGCAGTTCGCGCTCGACCTCGGTCGGGGTCATGTGCCCGCGGTCGTCGAGCACCGGGATGGTCTCGGTGAAGTGGCCCGATCCGGTCAGCCGCAGCACGTCGGAGACCGGCTCGCCGGAGCCGAGGTGCGCGCAGAACTCGCTGATGCCCCCGTCGAAGCGGAACACCGCCTGCCTGGTCCGCTCCGCCTCGGCGGCCGGCCCTTCGGGGCCCGCGGGGGGCTCCGGGCCACCGGGGTCTGGGGGGTCCCCAGGGAGCAGAGTGCCCCCCCGGGCTAGCACAGTGGGCACCTCGCGGATGCTGATGGTCAGGCCGGGCACCAGGTAGGCGGTCTGCCTGGCCCGTTCGGTGAGCGTGTCGAAGCTGAACTTGGCGTCCTTGATGAACACCTGCCGGTCCGGCCAGAACCTGATCCTGGTCCCGGTGGCCCGCCGGGTGACGCGGTTGAGCTGGCGCAGCCCCGACTTCCTGGTGAAGTCCGCGTCCGGGCCGGGCCCGGCGAACTCGCCGGTGACGCCGCGGCGGAAGCTGGCCGCCCAGGTGTGCCCCTCCCGGTCCACCTCGACGTCCAGCCGCGCGGCCAGCGCGTTGACGACCGAGGCGCCGACGCCGTGCAGCCCGCCGGAGGCCGTGTACGAGCCGCCGCCGAACTTGCCGCCCGCGTGCAGCCTGGTCATCACCAGCTCCACGCCGGTGAGCTTGGTCTTGCGCTCGACGTCGACCGGGATGCCGCGGCCGTTGTCCCTGACCTGGGCCGAACCGTCCGCGTGCAGCGTCACCTCGATCCCGGTGCAGTGCCCGGCCAGCGCCTCGTCCACGGCGTTGTCGAAGATCTCCCCCAGGCAGTGCTGGAGCCCGCGGCTATCCGTCGACCCGATGTACATGCCGGGACGCTTGCGGACCGCATCCAGGCCCTCGAGCACCGACAGGTGCCGGGCGGTGTAAGCGTCGGCCGGAGTCTTCGGGTCGGCATCCGCGAGCGTCCGGGCGGCGGTCGTGAGGGTGGGCACAGCCGGCCGATCTCCTTCCCGGGGATTGGACGTGGCCCACGCGGGCCTCATCCGAAAATAGTAGCGTTCCGGGCCGGCTGCTCATCGCATGCCACGCGGCGGGGACGCCGGAAATCCCAGACTGACCATGACGAATGCATCAACGGCCGGCAATCTGGGTACATGTCTTAGTAGAGACACACGGTGCCTGTGTGCTACCGGTACTGCCCCCGAGTACCGGTGGGGCACAGGCATCTGTGACCTTGGCAACGGTTGTGACCACGCTGCGTCCGGGGTGCGTTTTTCGCTTGTGGCGTACACCACTCGGAGTGGGGAAGGCTGACGCCGGGGTATGTGTTGTGCTGAGCTGTAAGAGCAGAAACTGGAGCCAGACGGATACAGAAGCCGGAGGCTCGACGCGAGGAGGGCGACAGTGACTGGAGCCATAGCCCCCACCAGGCCGCTGACCGCGCTGGACGTCTGCGATCGGTGCGGCGCCCAGGCGTATGTCCGCGTGCTACTCGCTAACTCGGGGGAACTGCTGTTCTGTGCGCATCACGGCCGCCAGCACGCCGAGGCGCTGGCCAAGGTCGCGGTCGACATCCAAGACGAGAGCAACCGGCTGTCGGAGCCGCTGCCGCAGTAAGCAGCGCGAACAATCAGGCCGGCGAGGATGCCGGCGTCGGTTCAGTCACCGGCGTCGGCTTTTTTGTGCCCGGGCCCGCTGAAGGCGGCGCGCGGCATAGCGGAGCGCGGCCGGGGCGGCGGCAGACGCGGGCAGGGTGAAGGGTGGCCGGGGCGGGTACCACGGTCGTTCGGAATGAAGAATTTAGTCCAGGTAGTCCCGGAGGACCTGGGATCGGGACGGGTGCCGGAGTTTCGACATGGTCTTGGACTCGATCTGGCGGATGCGCTCGCGGGTGACGCCGTAGACCTTGCCGATCTCGTCCAGGGTCTTGGGCTGGCCGTCGGTCAGCCCGAACCGCATCGAGACGACTCCGGCCTCACGTTCGGAGAGGGTGTCGAGCACCGAGTGCAGTTGCTCCTGCAGCAGCGTGAAGCTGACCGCCTCGCCGGGCTGGATCGCCTCGGAGTCCTCGATCAGGTCGCCGAACTCGCTGTCGCCGTCTTCACCCAGCGGGGTGTGCAGGGAGATCGGCTCGCGGCCGTACTTCTGCACCTCGATGACCTTCTCCGGGGTCATGTCCAGCTCGACGGCCAGCTCATCCGGGGTCGGCTCGCGGCCCAGGTCCTGCAGCATCTGCCGCTGCACCCGGGCCAGCTTGTTGATGACCTCCACCATATGCACCGGGATGCGGATCGTGCGGGCCTGGTCGGCCATCGCCCGGGTGATCGCCTGCCGGATCCACCAGGTCGCGTAGGTGGAGAACTTGTAGCCCTTGGTGTAGTCGAACTTCTCCACCGCCCGGATCAGGCCCAGGTTGCCCTCCTGGATCAGGTCCAGGAACAGCATGCCGCGGCCGGTGTACCGCTTGGCCAGCGACACCACCAGCCGCAAGTTCGCCTCCAGCAGGTGGTTCTTGGCCCGGGTGCCGTCCTCGGCGATCCACTCCAGGTCGATCCGCGCGTCCGTGCTCAGTGCCCGGCGGCCCTCGGCCAGCTTCTCCTCGGCGAACAGGCCCGCCTCGATCCGCTTGGCCAGCTCGACCTCTTGCTCGGCGTTGAGCAGCGGCACCTTGCCGATCTGCTTCAGGTAGTCCTTGACCGGGTCGGCGGTGGCGCCCGCCACCGCGACCTGCGCGGCCGGAAGATCGTCGTCGTCGTCACCGAAGACGTAGATCTCCTCGTCATCGCCGCCGCCGTCCGGGGCGATCTTGACTACGCGGGCGCCTGGGGCGCCGGGACCTTCGGCCTCGGGGTCCGCCTCCGCGGACGGCTGATCGGGCTCGGGCCCGTCGGGGCTCTCCGGCCCGTCCACGTCGTCGGTGACCAGATCGTCGGCGGCCGCGGCGACATCGCTGATGTCGGGCTCATCCAGGTCTCCCCCGACGAGCGCGGCCTGGATGTCCGCGTCGTCGGCGTCCTCGAGATCGTCGAATTCCTCGAGATCCGCGCCGGCATCGAGATCTGTGCCGTTATCGCGCTCGGTGCCGAGATTCACCGCGGTCAGGCCTACTGGGTCGGTGTCCGCGTTGGCGCGCAGCTCGGAACCGTGCTCATCCGAGCCAGGACTGCCCTGCCGGGGACCCGCCTGAACCGCCTGCTCCTCGACGGCCCGGGGCCCCTGGCCCGACGTCCTGGGGCGCTTCCGCGCTGCGGAGTTAGCAGCGCTCACGACCACGGTCACCCCTTCCTTCGCTGGGTAGATGCCACTCGGGACTGATTCAACCCGCCTGCCTCCCACTCATCACCATAGGCCGCGGCCGGGAGTGACTTGTACGCCTCCGCCCAGGCCCCTCACCGTGGACCGCCTGCTGGTACGTGCATGACCAGCACCGTTACGTCGTCGTCTTGCTCGTGACCAGCGAGCATACGTTCCACGAGGTACTCCAGAAGCCGTTGGGGATGGGTCAGCAGGTTCTCATCGGCCCGTGCGGCCACCGCGGCCAGCTCCTCAAGACCCGCGTCGAGACCACGATTCCTGTTCTCTACCAGACCGTCAGAATAAAAAACCGCTGTACTTCCGGGGCGCAGGTTGAACGCGTGCTGTTTCCTCGGGCTGGCCCAGCCCAGCGGGGTCCCGGCCTCCACGTGATCGAACCGCGGCGCGCAACCTGCCTCAAGAACAAGGGCCGGCAGGTGGCCGGCATTCCCGAGCACGCCGTCGCCGGTCTCCGGGTCGATCACCAGGTAGGCGACGGTCGTCACCTGCTCTTCTTGTTCGGTGGCGCTGAACAGGCGGTCCAGGCCGCCGAGCACCGCCGCCGGGCGCGGGTCGGTCAGCGCCAGCGCGCGCAGCGCGTTGCGCACCCGGCCCATCCCGGCCGCCGCGGTCAGGCCCTTGCCCATCACGTCGCCGACCGCCACCGCCAGGCGCTGGTCGGCCAGCCGGAAGGCGTCGTACCAGTCGCCGCCGATCTCCATGTTCTTGGCCGGACGGTATCTGGCCTCAAGGACCAGGCCGGGCACGCTGGGCAACTGGTCGGGGAGCAGGCTGCGCTGCAGCGTCTCCGCCGTGGTGTGCTCCCGCTCGTACATCGAGGCCCGCTCGACCGCGAGCGCGCACTGCCCGGCCAGCGCCTCGAGGAAGACCCGCTCCTCCTCGGTGATCTTCCTCGGCCGACCGAAGCAGAACCGCAGCGCGCCCAGCGGCGCGCCCGCCGCCAGCAGCGGCAGGCCGACCCAGGAGCGCTCGTCGGACAGCGCGACGCGCTCGGGATCGATCTCGAGCTCGCCGTCGAACTGCCTGCGCAGGTCGTCCGGGTCTTCGACCAGCACCGGCCGCCGGGTGGCGATCGCCTTGGTCATCACGCTCGGGGAAGCCAGCGTCAGCTCGCCGCCCGCGGAATCGGGCGCGTTCCGCAGGTCGTCGTTGACCACCCGCAGCCGGGCGCCGTCGGAATCGAGCAGCGCGACGGCCGAGCGCAGCGCCCCGATCGCGGTCCGGCCCACCTCGGTGATGACCTCGACCACCTGCTCGACGGTGAGCGCCTCGGCCAGCATCGAGGTGGCCTGCTGCAGGCGCGCGGTGCGCAGCGCCGCGGCGGACAGCTGTTCGGTGAGGCGGCCGCGCATCTCTTCGGCTTCGCGCTGGCTGGTGACATCGGTGCTGGCCCCGACCCACTCGACGATCTTGCCGTCCCGCTCGATCGGCACCGCGCGCACGTCGTAGTGCCGGTAGGAGCCGGCCTTGGTGCGGATCCGGTAGCGGTCGTCGAAGATCTTTCCGGTCCGGACGCACTCGCGCCAGTCGCGCTCGACCCGCTCCCGGTCCTCGGGGTGGATCGACTCCAGCCAGCCGGACCCGATGAACTCCTCGACCGACTGCCCGGTGATCCAGCGCCACTCCGGCGAGTCTTCCTTCATCGCGCCGTCCGGCCCCGCCACCCAGACCACCTGGGCGCCGCCCTGGACCAGCGAACGGTAACGCTCCTCGCTGCGCTTGATCTCGGCGGCGGCCGCCTCGGCGGCCTCGGCCGACGGGCCGGCCACGTTGAGCATGATCAGGCCGACGCCGAAGACCTGCCCGGCCGCGTCGTGCACCGGGTACCAGGAGGCGCAGCCGGACACGCTCGTGGTGTCGCCGGGCTGGCCCGCATCGGCGTCCGCGGCCTCGGCGTCCCCATCCTCGACCGCGGCAGCCGCCTCGGCGGTGGGCGAGGTGACCAGGGGATAGCCGGGCTCAACCATCGGCGCGCCATCGGCCAGGACCTTGCGCAGCGCGGCTTCCGCGCGGGATGCGATCTGTTCGGGCCAGGCCTCGGACGGCAGCAGGCCCGCGTAGTCCGCGGGTGTGGACAGATCCGCCTCGGCGTGCCCGTCGAGCCGGGTCAGGGCAGCATTCACCCAGCGGAAACGCAGGTCGGGCCCGAACAGGGCAAGACCGACCGGCGCCTCCAGCATCAGCATGTCCACCAGTGCGGAATCTGAGGCGTCCCGTTGCCTGGGCACAGAAGTCTCCATGCTCACGACGAACACCCTTGTACCGCGCCGGGGGCTGCCATGGGCGGCTCCTTCCCCGGGATAATCGTTCCCGCTGCCAACCAATCAAGCGTGCCACAGTCCGGCTGTTGGTGCGGCCAGGTAACCGGATTCGCGAACAGCGAACGGCAGCTACGGTGGCATGTCAAGAGGGCCGGCGTGGCGCACGCGGTCTAGGCGGCGGAATTACAGCGGGCATGACAACGTAGCATAGCGTCCGCATGTCCCGATCTGAGAGGCTATCAGGGTGAGCCCGCAGAGCCGACGCAGCCAACCCCCAGGAGGCCAGACGCCAGGCAGATCAGGGAGCGGCCAGCGGCGAGGCGCCGCTGTTCCGCCGCCCAACGCGCTCTTCGCCGAACTGCTGCGCGCGGCGCGCGAACTGCTGGCCGTGCGCAGCCCGCTCGACGCCGAACTCATGGTCAGCGAATTGCTCGGCACCTGGTGGGGCCAGCGCGGCGGCGGCCGGCGCGCCGCCACGGTCGAGCAGCTCGTGGGCGAGGGACTCGTCGACTACGCGGGCGCGCAGCGCAGCCCGGCGGCGCTGGCCCTGCTGTCCGGCATCGCCTGCCTCGGCACGCCCCGGCAGGCGGCCAAGGCCGAGCGCGCGGCCCTGGAGCTGATCGAGGCCGGCGTGCCGTGCCCCGGCTGGGCCGAGCACCTGGGCGCGGTGACCGCGGCCGAGTGCTACGTCAACCCCGACGATCTCGGCGACCAGGACGAGGTCATCTGCTTGTTCAGCTACGGAGGGGAAGAGCCGCACGCGCTGGTCACCGTGGTGGACTACAACGCGGACGGGATGATCAAGGACGGCTGGGTGACCTCGCGGGTCGGCAAGCTGCTCGACCACTGCCGCGAGGCGAGCAGCCAGCGCGGGGCCAAAGGATCCGAGGGCAAGTACGCGTTCCGGCAGCTGGACGCGGGCCAGGCGCGGCACATGCTGGAGACGGCGCTAACCGTGACCGACGGGGCGTCCGACCCGGCGGTCAGCGAGTCCTTCCCCTCGTATCACGCCTTCATCAGGGCCCGGATCAGGGCCCTGCCGCCGTCCCGCGGCCGCTCGCTGTCGGCTACGGCGCCTTCGATAGCGGCCGGACGGCGGCAGGCCTGGAGCAAGGACCGCCGGGCGATGCTCGCCGCCGAGTTCCTCGCCTCCGACGAGGCGGAGGACCTGTCCGACCGCGGGTCGGCCAGCCACTGCGCCGACCGCATCATCGACTACGGGTGCGACAAGGACTTCGGGCGGCCGCTGCGGATGAGCCCGACCAAGGTGGAGACGTTCCTGCTCGGCTGGCTGCCGCGCAAGGTGATGCTGTCGTTCGCGGAGCAGGACGCGATGCCGCACGTGCTGGCCGCCTGGGTGCGGTGGGCGGGCCGGCGGCGCGGGCTGGCCGAGGCCGCGATCACCGAATCGCTCGAGGCCGTGTTCAACTCGATGGGCACGTTCGCCCATGCGTACCGGGATCCCGCGGAGTTCGGGCTGGACTACGCGCTGGTCCGGCGGCTGCTGCCGGACGGCGACCTGGAGGCGCTGCCGAGGCGGGCGTTCGCGTTCCCGGTCCTGCAGGGCTGGCATTCCGGCACCGACCTGTCCATCCTCGACCCGGCCGACCCGCGGGACCGGCGCGCGCTGCTCGCCGCCGACCACGCGACCCCTGCCCCCGGCGGGGTTGGGCGGCACATCGAGCGGCACATGGTGCTGGCCGACCGGCTCTGGCGCGGCGACCCGCCCGAGCTGTGGGAGGCCGCGCAGCGCCTGCTCGACGCCGGCCAGGACCGGCACCTGGTGCTGCACGCGCTGATGGCCGTGCTCGACCACACCGGCGAAGACGAGGCCGCGCTCATCGCCGTGCTGCGCGAGCTCGAGGCGGACGAGCCCTAGGGATTACTCAGGGGGGCCGTATCCCCCGCCACCCGGGGTCTCGATCACGAACACGTCGCCGGGCTGGACGTGGACCGAGTCGCAGCCCTGCATGGCGGTGACCTCCCCGCCGGGATGCTCGATCCAGTGCCGGCCGAGCGCGCCCGGCTCGCCGCCGGCCAGGCCGAACGCGGGGACGCGCCGGTGCCCGGTCAGCGTGGTGACGGTCATCGGCTGCGTGAATCTCAGCCGCCGGATGCCGCCGTTACCGCCGTGCCAGCGGCCGCGGCCGCCGCTGCCCCGCCTGATCCGGTAGGACTCGAGCAGGACCGGGTAGCGCCACTCCAGCACCTCGGGGTCGGTCAGCCGGGAATTGGTCATCTTCGTCTGCACCACGTCGGTGCCGTCGAAGCCGTCGCCCGCGCCCGAGCCGCTGGCCACCGTCTCGTAGTACTGGTACCGGTCGTTCCCGAACGTCACGTTGTTCATCGTCCCCGAACCCTCCGCCATCACGCCCAGGGCCGCGTAGAGCGCCCCGGTGACCACCTGAGAGGTCTCCACGTTGCCCGCGGCGACCGCGGCCGGGTATTCCGGGGAGAGCATCGTGCCCTTCGGGATGATCACGTTCAGCGGCTGCAGGCAGCCGGAATTGAGCGGGATGTCGTCGTCGACCAGGGTGCGGAAGACGTACAGGACGGCCGCCATGGCCACGCTGGAAGGAGCGTTGAAATTGCTGTCACGCAGTTGTGATGAGGTCCCTGTGAAGTCGATCTCGGCGGTTTTGTTGTTTCGGTTGACCCGGACCGCGACCTTGATCCTCGCTTTGTTGTCGAGCTCGTAGGCGTACTCGCCGTCGTGCAGGGCGGTGATGACGCGTCTTACCGACTCGGCCGCGTTCTCCTGGACGTGCCCCATGTACGCTCTTACGACATCCAGGCCGAAGTGCTCGACCATACGGTGCAGTTCCTGGATGCCCATCTCGTTCGCGGCGATCTGGGCGCGCAGGTCGGCGAGGTTCGTGACCGGGTCGCGGGACGGGTACTCGGCGGTTTGCAGGAGCCTGATCGTCTCGGCTTCCCTGAGCCGCGCGTCCTCGACGAGCAGCCAGTTGTCGATCAGCACGCCCTCCTCCTCGACCCGGGTGCTGTTCGCCGGCATCGACCCCGGCGACATCCCCCCGATCTCGGCGTGGTGTCCGCGGCTGGCGACGTAGAACCAGATGTCGCCCTGGTCCGGCCGGCTCGATGTTCCATCGGGCCGGCTATCACCGGCTCGATGTTCCATCGGGTCGGCCTGCGGGGGGGCCGGGGCGAAGACGGGGGTTACTACTGTGATGTCGGGGAGGTGAGTGCCCCCGTGGTACGGGTCGTTGAGGGCGTAGACGTCGCCGCGGCGGATGGGCCGGTCGCCGCCTTTGTTGCGCTTTATCACCATTTTTATGGATTCGCCCATGGAGCCGAGGTGCACCGGCATGTGCGGCGCGTTGGCGATCAGGCCGCCGTCGGCGTCGAAGACCGCGCAGGAGAAATCGAGCCGCTCCTTGATGTTGACCGAATGCGCGGTCGACTGCAGCCGCACCCCCATCTGCTCGGCGACCGACATGAACAGGTTGTTGAAGATCTCCAGCATCACCGGGTCGGCGCTGGTGTCCACGTCCGCCCGGGCGGGCCGGGCCGCCACACGCGACAGCAGCAGGTCGCCGCGGTCGGTCACCACCGCCTGCCAGCCCGGCTCGACCACGGTGGTGGCGAGTTCCTCGGTGACGATGGCCGGGCCGTCGATGGCCTGCCCGGGCCGCAGGCCCGCCCGCGGGAACAGGTCGACCTCGGCCCAGGCGCCGTCGGTGAACATCCGGACCCGGGCGGAACTGACCGGCCGCTCCGGCTCGGCGCCGTCTTTTTCTGAGTCCGAACGAGCCGGGTTATCACTGCTCCCGAATTCCTCCTGCGCCCCGGTGACCTCGACAGAAACGGCTTCCACGATGACCGGCTTGTCGCGCATCAGGAAGGAGAAGCGCCGGGAGTATTCGGCCTCGAACGCGGCGGTCATCTGCTTCAGCGAGCCGACGGGGACGATGACGGCGGTGTCGGTGCCCTGGTAGCGCAGATGCGCACGGTGCGCGGCGGTGATCCGGCGGGCGGGCACGCCGTCGGCCTCGACCTCGGCGCGGCCGTCTTGTTCTAGCGGGCCGGTGAGGTCGGGCCATCTGCTGTTGAGGCCTTCCGTGAGCGGTTCCTCGACGGCCTGCTCGCGCATCGCGATGATGTCGGCCAGCCCGATCCCGTACGCGGACAGCACGCCGGCCAGCGGGTGGATGAGCACCCTGGTCATGCCGAGCGCGTCGGCGACGGCGCAGGCGTGCTGGCCGCCGGCCCCGCCGAACACGTTGAGGACGTACTCCGTCACGTCGTAGCCGCGCTGCACGGAGATTTTCTTGATCGCGTTGGCCATGTTCGCCACGGCGATCTCGATGAAGCCCGCCGCCACCTGCTCGGGACCGCGGTCGTCGCCGGCAGACGCGGTGATCTGCTGGCTGAGCTCGGTGAACATTGTGGCCGTGATCTGTTCGTCGAGGGGCTGGTCGGACTTTTCGCCGAAGACCTTGGGGAAGTGACCGGGCTGGATGCGGCCGAGCAGCACGTTGGCGTCGGTGACGGTGAGCGGGCCGCCGCGGCGGTAGCAGGCCGGCCCGGGATCGGCGCCGGCCGAGTCGGGCCCGGCCCGGTACCGGCTGCCGTCGAAGTGCAGCACCGAGCCGCCGCCCGCGGCGACCGTGTGGATGGACAGCATCGGCGCCCGCATCCGCACCCCGGCGACCTGCGTCTCGTACTCGCGCTCGAACTCGCCCGCGAAGTGTGACACGTCGGTCGACGTGCCGCCCATGTCGAACCCGATGACGTTGCCGAAGCCGGCGTCCCGGGCCGTTCGGGCCATGCCGACGATGCCGCCGGCCGGGCCGGACAAGATGGAGTCCTTGCCGCGGAAGCTGGCCGCGTCGGTCAGGCCGCCGTTGGACTGCATGAACAGCAGCCGCACGCCGTCCAGTTCGCGCGCCACCTCGGTCACGTACCGGCGCAGGATGGGTGACAGGTAGGCGTCCACCACCGTGGTGTCGCCCCGGGAGACCAGCTTCATCAGCGGGCTGGTCCGGTGCGACTCCGACACCTGGGTGAAGCCCGCCGCGCGGGCGAGGTCGCCGATCCTTTGCTCGTGCGCCGGGTAGCGGTATCCGTGCATGCACACCACGGCGGCGGAGCGGAAGCCGTCGTCGTAGGCCTGTTTTAGCTTTTCTGCGAGCGGGTCCTCGTCCAGCGGCCTGAGGACCTCGCCGTGGGCGCCGATCCGCTCGTGGGCCTCGATCACCCGCTGGTAGAGCACCTCGGGCAGCAGGATGCGGCGGTCGAAGATCCGCGGCCGGTTCTGGTAGGCGATGCGCAGGGCGTCGGCGAAGCCCAGGGTGATGACCAGGACGGTGGGCTCGCCCTTCCGCTCGAGCAGGGCGTTGGTGGCCACCGTGGTGCCGAGCCTGACCGAGCCGATCCGCTCGGCTGGGAAGGGGTCGCCGGGCCGCAGGCCGAGCAGCTGCCTGATGCCCGCCACCGCGGCGTCACGGTAGGCCCTCGGGTTTTCCGAGAGCAGCTTGCGGGCGACGAGGCGCCCGTCGGGCCTGCGGGCGACGATATCGGTGAACGTGCCGCCCCGGTCGATCCAGAACTCCCAGCGTCCGTCCACCGCTGGCCTGGGGCTATCCCTGGTCGGGCACGGCCAGGTCGCGGTACGCCGTCTCGACGTCCGCGGCGGTCAGCGTGGTCAGGTCTTCCGCCGTGGCCTGCTCGCCCAGCCGCACCACCCGGACGTCCCGGCAGGCGCAGGCGCGCTCGAACAGGGACCTGGCGAACCGGCCATTGCCCAGCTCGTCGATCCGGCCAGATTCGCAGGCGTGCCCGAAGATGGCGCCGAGCACGTCGACCGCCGCCGGGTCGAACATGTCCCCGGCCTGCTCCGCCAGCAGCATGGCGATCCGCACCAGGTCGGCGGGCTGGTAGCTGGGGAAGGTGACCCGGGTGCTGAACCTCGACGCCAGACCGGGGTTGCTGCGCAGGAACCTGTCCATGTCGTCCGGGTATCCGGCGAGCACGATCACCAGCCGGTCCCGGTCGTCCTCGGCCCGCTTGAGCAGCGTCTGCACGGCCTCGGCGCCGAAGGCGTCACCGCCGGAGTACCCGTCGTTGTGCAGCGAGTACGCCTCGTCGATGAACAAGACGCCGCCTATGGCCGAGTCGACGAGCTTGTTCGTCTTGATCGCGGTCGAGCCGAGATGCTCGCCGACCAGATCCCCGCGGTGCGCCTCCACCACCTCGGGCCTGACCAGCAGGCCGAGCGCGGCGAAGATCCGGCCGAGGATACGGGCGACCGTGGTCTTGCCGGTACCCGGCGGGCCGCTGAACACGAAATGCCGGGCGGGCGGCTGGCTGGCCAGCCCGTGGGTGTCGCGCAGCTTGGCCACGCGCAGTTGCGCGGCGATGGAGCGCACCTGCTGCTTCACCGGCTCCAGGCCGATCAGCTCGTCCAGTTCGGCGATTGCGCCCTCCACCGTGGGCGTGTCCTCGTAGCCGCGCAGCCGGCTCGTGAGCTCGGAGTACGCCTGCTCCAGGTCGCCGCCGCGGATGGTGACCAGGTCTTTGGGCGCGGGCTCGACGGTGCCGGTCATCACCCGCACATCGCGGGCCTGGCCGGCCTTCTCGAGCAGGCTGCGGACGAACCGGCCGTTGCCGAGCTCGTCGGCGATCCGGCGGCGGCCGACCTCCTCCAGGGTGCGCCACAGCACCGGGCGCGCGTCCGGGTCGAGCATCTCGCCGCGCCGGTCGAGCGCGGACTCGGCCAGCGCCAGCATCTCCGGCGGCGAGTAGCTCGGGAACTTCAGCCGGGTCGCGAACCGCGACGCGAGGCCGGGGTTGGAGGCCAGGAACGACTCCATCTGCTTCTCGTAGCCGGCCAGGATGATGATCAGGTCGTCGCGGTTGTCCTCGGCCCGCTTGAGCAGCGTCTGGACCGCCTCCACGCCGAACCGGTCGGACTGACCGTCGCCCTCGTTGACCAGGCTGTACGCCTCGTCGATGAACAGCACCCCGCCCATCGCGGAATCGACGAGCTCGTTGGTCTTGATCGCGGTCGCGCCGAGGTACTCGCCGACCAGGTCGGCGCGGTGTGCCTCGACGACCTCCGGCATCTCGAGCAGGCCGAAGGCATAGAAGATCTTGGCGAGCACCCGGGCCACCGTCGTCTTCCCGGTGCCGGGCGGGCCGAGGAAGACGAAGTGCCGCATCGGCTTGTCGGTGGTGACGCCGGCCACCGCCCGGCGCCGCGCCGCCTCGATCGACGCGGCGATGGAGCGGACCTGCTCCTTGACCGGGGTCAGGCCGATCATCGCGTCCAGTTCCGCCATGGCGTCCTCGACCGAGATCTGCGGCCGTGGCTTCGGCGGGCCGCCCAGGTGGTCGCGCGCGGCGTGTTCGGCGTAGGGCAGCGCCGCGGCCTGGGCCCGGACGCCGTAACCTGGCGTTCCCTGATGGCTGGCTCCGGGATAGCCGGACCCCGGGTACTGGGCTGGGCGGCCGCCGGGGTGGGCCGCCGGGCTGGCGCCGCTCGACCCGTGTGGATGAGGCGCGGTTCCCGGCCGTTCGGCGGTTCCCCGGCCGCCGTACATGCGGGCGTCCTGGATGCCCTTGGCCACCCGCCAGCCGAGCACGGCCGCGGCCAGCAGCCACGCGGCGATCGTGCCGATGAACGGCTGGTTCGGCCACGCCTTCAGCGCGGCGGCGCCGACCGGCACCGACCACACCAGGACCCAGGCGACCGTGCGGCACGGCACGAACCAGCGGGCCAGCGGCCTGGTGTGCGCGGCCAGCGCGACGGCGAAGGGCAGGAGCAGGAGAGAGTAGAGCCAGGTCCGATTGCTGATGCCCAGGGCGGTGAACACGGCGACGCCCCAGACCGCGACCGAGGCGGAAGCACCGACGGTCCGCCGTCCCTGGACCACCGCGACGACCGCGTAGATCAGCGCGGCGAGGATGATCAGGCCCAGCGTGACCGGGAAGAACAGGACAGCGGCGGCGACCACGACGACCTTGAGCCACGTCGGGGCCCGCCGGTGCGCCCGCAAAAGCCGGGAACCCCAGCTCGGCTTGTCTCGCGCGGCGGGCTGGGCCCTATCGTTTGGCAGCATCTCGCTTCCTCGCCCCCAGTCCCTGCCTCGCTAGTTGGGGCCTCGCAGCCATGCCACGAGCCCGGCGACTGGGTCGCCTGACCCATGGTCCCCGCACCCGGTTGCCGGACAGTCGTATGTCTCTGTATAGCGCATGACCCATGATCGCGACAGCACACACGTCGATACTGTCGGTGAAAAATGCGGCTTGGTCGTCCTGAACCTGGGGCCTCCGTGGTGACCGTGACCGGATTTCATGCGTGACCGGATCTCCATGATGGACCGCGCACGCGCCAGCACGTCAAGATAAATGTGTTTGCCCCGGGGGGACGACCCCCCGGGATCCCCGGATCCTGGGAGGGCTGCCCGCCCCCCCGACCCCCCTGGCCCCCCTTGGAGGGGCCGCCAGGTCAAGGGAGCTGGACCCGGAGCGTGAGGTCGATCTCGTCGTGGAGCGGGATGCCGTAGTCGCCGACCCTCGGGATCTGGGGCTTCTCCTGCCGGGACCGGTCGACCGCGCCCGGTCGCAGCTCGGCGAGCCGGAACCCGCGGCGCTGGTAAAAGCGGAGTGCGTCGATGTTGTCGTTCGTGGTGGTGAGCCGGACCTCGCGGCAGCGGAAATGGCGCGCCGCGCCGGACGCAGCCTCGATCAGCCGGGTCCCGATGCCGACCCGGCGGTCAATGGCATTGAGAGTGACGATCTCCAGCATGTCACCCACCAGCTGGTAAGTGAGCAGGCCCACGACCCGCCGGGAGCGTTCGGCGATGAACCCGGGGAAGTCGGCGGGCCGCAGCACCGAGCCGTGCACGGCGACGAGTTCGGATCCCCAGAGCTCGGCGACGAGCCAGGCAAGCATGGGGCGATCGCCCTCGTTGACCGGTCTGATCCTGACCTCCGGCTCGTTCACCACGCCATTATGAAGCCATGATCATGTCCGTGCCCGGGGTGCGGTCGCGGTCCGGGAGGTTATAACGCCGGCCCGATGGGCAGCAGCTGTCAGTACCTTTCCACCCGGGCGTCAGTGAACGTCTCCCTTGGCTTGGTCCGCGGCGATCAGCTGAGCAGCAGGGTCTTGGCCACGGCGGTCCTGGCCTCCAGCGCGGCGTGCGCCTCTGCCGCGTCGATGCCGGCGAAACCGCCGTCGGACATCCCGTGCGCGGAGAACCGGCCGCCTGAGGCGGTCACCTCGAACGCGGCGCGGCCCAGCCGGCCTCCGGCACCGTCGAACACCACCTCCGCTCCGCGGCCTGCGGTGAGCTCGCGCACCCGTTCGGTCCAGTCGGGCTCGGAATAGTCGACGGCCGCTTCGGCGCCCGCGTCGCGGATCACGTCCAGCTTCCGCTGGCCGCGGGCGGCGCCGATGACCCTGCCCCCGGCCGCGCGGGCCAGCTGGACCAGCAGCACCACTTCCTCCATCGGTCATCGTGTCTGTTCGCTGACACGGTAAGAGCGCACCGGATCCCCGGGCATCGGCCAGGAGACCGGCGAGGTCTCCATCCATCGGCCTAGGCCTCAGCGGCCGCGGCTATGACTTCCGCGACCAGCGGTTCACGTAGCGGGCGCGGCTGGGCGGCCGACCGGGCAGGGTCTGGGCCGGGCCCGATCGCAGCCCGTCGAGTGCGATGGCGACCAGCCGTGACCGCACGTTGCGTTCCTCGGCCAACATGGCGGGGTCGACGGGTTCTTTGGGGACTTTGGATTCTTTGGGGTCTTTGGGTCCTTTGGGGTCGCCCGGATCCGGGGACCGGCGGCTGAACTGCTCGATCAGCCAGCTAATGTCCAGGGCAGTGACGTCGGCTCGCAGGCGGCCATCGCGATGAGCCCGGGCCACGATCTCTTCCATCCGCGCCATGCTGCGGCGGGCCGTGCTCCGCATCTCGGCGGTGGTCTCGATCTGCCCCGCCAGCGAGGCGAGCGCCCCGCTGCGCAGCTCGATACAGGTCCGGATGTAGCCCTCCAGGCCGGCCCACGGGTCGCTGGCCTGGAGGGCGTCGTCGGCCGCGGCCAGCGCCTGGTCCATCGCCAGCACGCACAGGCGCTGCAGCAGTTCGGTCTTGCTGCCGTACCGGCGGTAGAGCGTGCCCATGCCGACCCCGGCGCGCTCGGCGACCGCCGAGACCGGCGCGCCCGCGCCCTGGGCGGTGAAGACGTCACGGGCCGCCTCGAGCACGACCAGGTCGTTGCGGCGGGCCTCGGCCTGCCGGCCGCGCACGGACTGCGGGCGCAGGGACCGGAAATTCACCTGCCCAGCCTACCTTTATTCGGAGGGAAACATTCCGATAAGATCTTAGTCGGACAGAATCGCTCCGCTAATAAGGAGGCGCCGTCGTGCGTGCGGTGGTGATACGGGAGTTCGGGCCCCCGCAGGTGCTCGAGCCGGCCGAGGTGGACGAGGTCCGGGCGGGCCCGGGCGAGGTGGTCATCGACGTCGAGCTGGCCAACGTGACGTTCGTCGAGACGCAGGTCCGCGCGGGCAAGCCGCCTCATCCTTCGATGCTCCCCCCGCTGCCGACGATCCTGGGCAACGGCGTCGGCGGCACGGTGGCTCGGGCCGACTCAGGGGCCGGCTCTGGGACCCGCTCTGGGGCCGGCTCTGGGGCCGGCTCAGGGGCCGCCGGGCGCCGGGTCGTGGCCAGCCTGAACGGCACCGGAGGGTACGCCGAGCGCGTGGTCTCGCCGGTGTCGCGGCCGATCGAGGTCCCGGACGGGGTGGCCCTGCGCGACGCCGTCGCGCTGCTGGCCGACGGTCGCACCGCGCTCGCCCTGGCTGGCCGGGCCGGCCTGCGGGCGGGCGATACCGTCCTGGTCGAGGCCGCGGCGGGCGGCGTGGGGACGTTGCTGGTGCAGATCGCGCGCAACGCCGGGGCCCGGGTCGTGGCGCTGGCCGGGCAGCCGCGCAAGCTCGCGATCGCGCGCGACCTCGGGGCCGACCTGGCCGTCGACTACAGCCGCGACGGCTGGGACGAGCAGGTCCGCGACGCGGTCGGTCCAGTGGACGTGGTGTTCGACGGCGTGGGCGGGGACATCGGGCGGGCGGCGTTCGGGCTGCTGGGCCCGGGCGGCCGGTTCTGCCCGTTCGGCATGGCCAGTGGGAGCTTCGCCCCGGTCAGCCCCGAACTCGCCGGGGCGCACCAGGTCACCGTCCTGGCGGGGGCCGGCGCGAGCCCTGAGGAACTGGCGGCGCTGGTCCGGACGGCCCTGGCCGAGGCCGCGGCGGGCCGCCTCCGGCCGGTCATCGGCCAGGAATTCGAGTTGGCCGCGGCCGCCGACGCGCACGCGGCCATCGAGGCGAGGACCACGATCGGCAAGACACTGCTGACGGTGCCGCGGTAATCGCCCGGTCTGGCGTTCCGGTCCCGGGGCGGCCTGGGGTGCGCCTTGGCGTCGACCGCGGTCCGTTCGGCCTCCATTTTTGATCTTCGTTATCACTTCGTTACGTGAGCGGCCGTATTTACCGGTCCCGGCGTCGCTCTGACCGATCGGGTGGTACTCACCCGCAATTTCGCGGGATCTTCCACCACCAGCGACTCAGGACGAGGTGCGTTGCAATGCCGGAGCCGAACATGACCTGGTTCTTCCAGCCTCGTCGTCACCGGGACGGAGCGGGCCCTGACCACGATGACTCGGCGCCTGGCCTGATCAGCCTCCCGGCGGAAGTACTGCAACGGCACGGCGCCCGGGTACTCGATCCAGAGACAGCCGTGGCCGTCTCCGGTTACCCGCAACCTCGGTCGACGGTATACCGGGCCAGGACGCTGCTGGTCCCCCGTGAATTGCAACAGGAGCCGACCATCGGGCTCATCAATGCGGTTCTCGACGGTGTAGGGATGAAGCTGCTCCCGGGCGCGCCTAGCCACGAAACGGACCACGGCAACGCGGACATCGTCCGCCGGCTGGCCGAACTGCCAAGTCCTGCGGTCCTGGTCGCGACCGAAGGTAACCGTACACCGATGGTGGTCGACGCCTGGGTGGCTCTGCAGGCGCTGCGCGCCGCGGCCGGTCCCCCTCCGGACAAGGCCGCTCCCCCTCCGGACAAGGCGGACGGCGGCCGGCTGTACAAGAAAGACGTGGACCGGATTGCGCTGGAACATCTGCTCGTCGGTTCGGCCATCACCGGGAGCCCCGCCTACGGCGGCGGCGGCCTTACCGGGGACCCGGGCAACAGCAGTGGTGGCAGCGGCCCCACCAGCACGGACTCCTACCTGTTCAGCGGCGGTGACACGCGCACCCCGGTGGCGGTCCTCCTCGATGCGCCCGCGCGCATGCTGGCCGCCGACATCGCGAACAAGTACGGCCGGCGTCCGGTGGTCGCCGTCCTGGACACGGGCGTCCGGGCCCATCCGTGGCTGAACGTGGAGGCGAGGCCGGGTGGCGGGTATGACACCGACCCCGACAACAACGGCGACGGCTTTACCGAGATCGATGACGACATCCAGAAGGCCATCCGCGCGGAAGGCGAGCACGCCGAATCGAGCGGTGACACGCCGCGTCAGGTGATCAGGCACCCATGGGACACGCCGGTCACGGCGAACCCGCTGATCGGCGAGCTTGGTCCCGCCGAGGGCCACGGCACCTTCATCGCGGGCATCGTGCGCCAGGTGGTGCCCGATGCCCGGGTCCTGGCCATCCGGGTCATGCACAGCGACGACATCGTCTACGAGGGCGACCTCATCTGCGCTCTCAGCATGCTGGCCAACCGGATCGCACTCGCCGAGACCAGCGACCCGGACAAGATGGTAGACGTGGTTTCGCTCTCGCTGGGCTACTTCAGCGAGTCCGCCAGCGACGTGGCCGCCACCTTCGCGCTGCGGCAGGTGATCGACACGCTGCTCGACATGGGCGTCGTGGTCGTCGCCGCGGCCGGGAACTACTCAACCAGCCGCATGTTCTACCCCGCGGCGTTCGCGCAGCGACCGGTCCCGGCGGGTCAGGTGCCACTGATCAGCGTGGGCGCGCTCAACCCGAACGGGTCCAAGGCGGTCTTCAGCAACGGCGGCCCTTGGGTGACGGCCTGGGCCGCCGGCGCCGTCATGGTCAGCACCTTGCCGACGGACATCAACGGTAGCCGTACCCCTGACCTCAGGATGCGCGCCCACCCGGCCGAACAGATGCCGCCGGGCGTCTCGCTGCCCAGCCACCGTGAGGCCCTCGATCCCGACGACTACTCGTCCGGCTGGGGACTCTGGAGCGGCACGTCGTTCGCGGCTCCCCTGCTCGCCGCGCACATCGTCCGGTCGCTCCTGGAGGGACCAGCCGATCCTGGGTCTGGCCTGGTACTGAAACCCTGCGGGAAGCAGGCCACGACGGAACGTGCGCTGGCTGCCCTGACGAACATGGGCTGGCCGGGCTGATCGCGGTGGATGACCGTAACCCCGCCACGGTCCAGGCAACACAGCCGGACCGCAGCGCGCGCATCGCAAGCCTGGTGAGCGCGGCCCGGCAAGGGAGCGAGGACGCGCTGGGCCAGATCGTGACGGAACTCAGTCCGCTGCTGTGGCAGGTCGCGCGCGCGGCCGGGCTGAGTTCCGGTGATGCCGAGGACGTGCTGCAGACGGCATGGATGCGCCTGGTCGCTCATCTGAGCGATATCCACGACTCGGCCGCGCTCACCGCCTGGCTGGTCACCACCACGAAGCGGGAAGCGTGGCGGGTACGCGCCGCGGAACGCAGGCAGCTTCCCGCCGACCAGGAATCGCTCGCTGAAGTGCCCGACCAGGGGCCCGGCTCGGAGGAGCAGATCATCCTCGATGACCAGCGGCGAGCGCTGTGGGCGGCCATCAGCCGGCTCAACGCGCGATGCCAGGAACTGCTGCGGATCATCGCTTTCGCGCCGCGTCCGGACTACGCGGCGGTGGCGGCCGCACTCGGCATGCCCATCGGGAGCATCGGTCCCACTCGCGGCCGGTGCCTGGCCAAGCTCCGCGCCCAGCTCGCCAGTGACCCTGCCGGGAGTTCGCCATGACGGCGCCGGACGCCGACCGCGTGCCATCGGCTGACGAGCCCCTCGACGAGGTAGATTTCGGGCTGCTCGACGATATCCGCGAGCTGTTCGAAGCCGCTGACCCCATGCCGGCGGACCTTCCGGAGCGCATCCGCTTCTTCCTCGCGCTCCGCGACCTGGAGATCGAGGTGGCCCGGCTCGCCGCGGAGGAGGACCTGGCGGCCGTGGCCGTTCGCGGGGCGGAGCAGAGCCGCACGATCACCTTCGACAGCGACAGCCTGACCATCATGATCCGGATCGACACGAACCCGGACGGGACAGCCCGCGTCGACGGCTGGCTGGCGCCGCCGCAGCGCCGCGAGATTGAGATGAAAACCGCGGCGGATTCACTGAACGTGACCAGCGACGAGCAGGGACGGTTCGCTTTCGCCCGGGTGCCGCGGGGAATGGCTCAGCTGGTGGTCCGGCCAGCCGATCAGCCGGATGCAGCGGGCCGGTCGGTCGTGACTCCGGCGCTTATCCTCTGACCGGCATCTGGGAGGCGCCTGCCGAATGCCCCGTGCCAAGCGGCGCTCCGCCCGCTCTGAGGACTCGCTCGCCCGCGCCGGGAGCCGGGCCCGCGAGGCGCGTGAGCGTGGCCTGCGGGAGGGTAACGCGGGCCGCCCCGCGGTCGGCGCCCGCTACATCCGCGCGGGGCTGCGGCATCTGGGCTGGGTGGAAGAAGGGAAACAGCCCGGCGCGCGGCAGGTGCACGAGGCGCACCAGGCCCTGGCCGCCATGCTGCTCGGGACCTTGGCGGAATGGGAGACCGAGCTGGGCCACGCGGAGTACGGGTCGCGTCTCCTTGATCGCGCCGAGCGCCTGACCGCGGCGGATAACCGGGGCATCCTGCTGCTCCAGCGAGGCATGATCTTCATGCGGACGGGGCGGGAAGGCGACGCGGTCACGATGCTCGACGATGCGGTGGCCCAGCTGGAGGGAAACTCGGCCGAGACCGCGAGCCTAGCTACCGCCCTGCTGAATCGCAGCTTCGCCCACCTCAATCTCGGCCAGGTCCGGCGGGCGCGCGCCGACCTGGTCTGCTGCCGCCGCGTCGCGACGGATGAGGGCCACGACCTGATCGCGGCCAAGGCGCTGCATAACCTGGGCTACTGCGATCTGCTGGCCGGCGACATTCCGGCCGCGCTGCAGCTCTTCAACGTGGCCGCTGACGCGTACCGGTTGGCCGCGCCCGGCTTTCTCCTCGTGCTGGCGACGGACAAGGCCAGTGCGCTGCTCGCGGCCGGGCTCGCCGCGGATGCGGCCAGCGAGCTGGATGACGCGATGGCCTCGTCCCGTCGGCTACGGCTTGACCAAAACCTGGCCGAAGCGCAGTTGGCCCGGGCGCAGGCTGCGCTGGCCGCTGGCGAGCTGGCCGCGGCTCGCCGATGGGCGGCTGCCGCTGAGCGGCGTTTCCGGCGGCGAGGCAACGACGCCTGGGCCTGCGTGGCGGAGCTCGCCCGGCTGCGGGGCCTGTCCGTCACAGCAGCGCGTCAGGCGCCAATCGCCGCTGAAGCGCTGCAGCTCGCCGAGCGGCTGCGCGGCCGCGGGCTGGCCAACGACGCGGACATGGCCGAGCTGCTCGCGGCCCGCGCTCTGCTCGCGGCCGGACGTCCGGATGAGGCCAGGCTCCGCGTGGTGCGCCACGGCCGGGCGGAGGTGCCGCTGGACGTCAGCCTGATGCGCCGGCTGGTCAGGGCCGAGCTGGCCGACCGGGAGGGACGGACCGGGGCGGCGCTGGCCGAGCTGCGGGCGGGCCTGGCGATGGTGCAGGCCCGGCGCGGCCGGCTCGGCAGCATTGACCTGCAGACCGGCACCGCCGCCCTTGGCGCGGACCTAGCCGCCGCCGGCCTGCGGCTGGCGCTGGACCGGAAATCCGCGCCACTGGTGTTCGCCTGGCTGGAGCGCTCCCGGGCGCAGGCGTTCCGGGTCAGGCCGGTTCGTCCGCCCGCCGACCCGCAGGCGGCAGCCGTCCTGGCCGAGCTGCGCCAGCTCAGCCTGCTGATTCGCGAGGCCGAGCTGAACGGCAGCCGCGACCCGGCCCTGATCGCGAGGCACGCCTCGCTGAAGCGCGAGATAAGGGAGCACGACTGGAAGGCCGGCGGCCCGGGCGAGGCCACGGCCCAGGCCGGCCTCCGCGAGGTAAGCGAGGCCCTGGAGAAGAGCGGGCAGACCCTGGTGGGCATCCTGGCCCGGCCCGGCGAGATGGTCGCGGTGGTGGTACGGCGCGGATCGGCGCGGCTGATCCAGCTCGGCGGCTTCGAGGCGGCCGCCGAGGCGGCGAGGCGGCTGAACGCCGACCTCGACACCCTGGCCGGGCGGCGGCTGCCCGTCCGGCTGGAGGCCGTGATCAGGGAGTCGATCCGGCACCAGGCCGAAACGCTGACGGCCGAGATCATCGCGCCGCTGCGGTCTTCGCTCGGCGACGATGGCGTGGTGTTCGTCCCGGCGGGCCCACTGGCCGGCATTCCCTGGGGGGTGCTGCCTGACCTGCGCGGCCGCCCGGTAACCGTGTGCCCGTCCGCTTCGTCATGGCTGGCCGCCTGGCGTCGCGGGCAATCCGCGGCGGGCCCGCTGCCGGCTAGGCCGCCGTTGCTGGTCGCGGGACCGGATCTGGAACACGCGGCCCGGGAAGTCATTGAGATAGCCAGGTCCTATCCGGGCTGCCGCCCGCTGCTCGCCGACGCGGCCACTGTCAGCGCCGCACTGCGTGCGCTCGACGGCGCGCCCCTCGCCCACCTGGCCGCGCACGGGCACCACGACCAGGAAAACTTCCTGTTCTCCAGGATCGACCTGGCCGACGGCCCGCTCATGGCCTACGACATCCAGCAGCTCGCGGCGCCTCCCCGGCACGTGGTCCTGTCATCCTGCGACGTCGGGCGGACCGTTGTGCGTCCCGGCGAGGAAATCCTCGGCTTCACCGCGGCCCTGCTCTACATCGGGACAGCGACCGTGACCTCCAGCGTCACCCGGGTGGGCGACGACGCCGCCGTCGGCATGATGACCGCCTATCATCGCCTGCTCGCGGCCGGGGCCCGGCCCGCCGAGGCGCTCGCCCAAGCCACTGCTGCGGAGGAGTTCAGCCCGTTCGTGTGCTTCGGCGGCGGCTAGCGGCGGAAGGGATCCAGCGGGCGCACACCGGGTGATCTCCAGGTCAAGCCGGGAGCAGACTGCAAGAACGCCTTGAAGTCTTGCCCATTCATCACAGCCTCCGGTTGTACCTCGACAGGCTCGATAAAGATGCCGCATGGGCGGCGTTATTCGCTATCCGCGTCCAAGTCGCGGCGCGGCCGGTTCCGTCAGCCCGCACCTTCCCCTCGTTCTTTAGCTGTTCCAGGACGAGCCGGATGGTCTGGTCGCTGACACCTGGCACGGCCGCCCTGATGTCTGCGAGGCGGAATGTGACTGGTGCCCGGCGCACGATGTGATCGCGGACGCGCTGCTGCTTGGTCCCGGGGGTCTTAGCGGCGGCCGCGCGGTCAGCAAAGACGGCATAGGCTCTGGCGAGCACGCTAGCGAAGTAGCCGAGCCAGGGCCATGGTTCGGAGGGACCGTCGTGCCAGCCATGGGTGGACTCGAGCAGAGCCTGATAGTAGGCGTCCGCCGATTCTGCGATCGCCTGTTCGAGGCTCACGTAGCGTCCGACGGTGTATCCATGCTCGATGAGCATGGCGTTCGTGAGCACCCTGGCTACGCGCCCGTTACCGTCCTCGAACGGGTGAATGACAAGGAGGTCGAGGATGAACAGCCCGGACAGGAGCACTGGATGGTGTTCACCCGCGGCAACCGCATGCTTATAGCGCTCGATCAGGTCGTCTATGGCGAAGGGCGTGCTCGCGGCGGACACCGGCTTAAAGCGGACGGTCGTCGAGCCGTCTGGTGAACGGTCCACCACCAGATTGTCCTCGGTCTTGAACGCTCCGCCCGGCATGGCCGTATGACTGAAGAGGAGCCGATGCAGGTGCAGCAGCAGACCGGCGTTCAGCGGACGCCAATCCTGCTGGAACAGGTAGTCCTGGGCGTCGCGGTAGCCTGCCAGTTCCTGTTCGCTCCGGTTGCGCAACGTCGTCGTCCGCCGGTTGATGATCCGCTCGGCGCGATCGGCGTCCGCGACGACAACGCCCTCTATCGCGGACGACGCGGTAATGCTCTGAACGCGAGCCCGATCCGCGAGCTCGGTGAGCAACCCTGGCATCTGGTCACGGTAGAGTGCCTCGGAGCCACGACCGAAGTCGATCCCGCTGAGCTGAGTGACGACTTGGGCTGGCACCCGCCCGATGAGCGCGTCGAGATCGGTGAAGCTGCGCAAGGAACCTCCCAAGCAACCTACTAAACAACCTAATCGTAGCGCAACTTAGCATGTTTAGCGGGTTTATGTGGTAGGTTTACGGCCCTCGATACCTTGTGGCGTGCTCTCTAAGAGGCTCATCCGCTGACGGGGCCAGACGGCGCCGCGGCCGAGTGAGCCGGGACCGGGGTGGCACCATCGCTCGTTCGCAGTCTGTCTGGTCAAGAGGCTTGGCCTAGCTTGCTGACGTGCGCAACGGCAACACCGGTCCGCCCGGCAACGAGCTTGTTCAAATGCGGCAGGTCGGAGGTGATGATGAGGACAGACGCAGCCCGGTCAGCCGCTTCTGCCTGCTCCGCTTCTTCTATCGCGGTCGCGGCCACCATCGCGTCCACCGCCTGCCCGGCTGACAGTGCCGCAGCGCCGATGAGGTGCCCCGCCCGACGCCCTATTGCTTCGCTGACCGGCTCCACGGCCACGCGGGCCAGCACACGATGCAGTTCGGCATCACGGCTACTTCCGCGAAGGATTTCAGCAAGAACCGCCGCGGAAGTCAGCACACGATGCCCATCGTCATAGGCCACCTTCAGCCGTATATACATGGCGCGGTCGGTGGCCGCTTTCGACACTCCCTCGTTGTCGAGCACCATGACTCCTGCAGCCCGGGCACGGGCCCGCCTCAGGCGACTCATCCCTGGGGCCACTCCGACCTGGCCGCCGCCACCTCATCATCGGTGACCGGCCCATGAACTTGCTCTAGCTCAGCAACAAGATCGCCTAGACGATCATGCTCGAGCTGGCGTAGCAGAGCATTCGTAACATAAGCCGATACGTTGCCGCGGCCAGCGCGCTCCCGGATCTGGGCGGTAAGGCCCTTCGGAACAGTAGCCGACAGCTTCTCGGTGCCCAGGGATTCACTCACACTGTAATCCTACCAATGGTGGGATTGGTGGAGCGAGCGCCTCGGTCGGTGGGCATCATGATCCTGGCGAGGGCGCAGAAGTGCTCACTTTTAGCTGCAGCCGCTGGTGGAGCCGCAGCCTTCGCAGACGTAGCAGCTGCCTGCCGGGCGCATCTTGGTGCCGCAGGTGAGGCAGAGCGGAGCGTCCGCGGTCCGGCCCTGCTGGGCCTCGATCAGCTCGATGGAGCTGTGCGGCGTCGCGGGGGCCTGCGCCGAGGGCGGCTGAGGCTGAGCCGGGGCTTGCACCACGGCCCGTTCGGGATGAGGCTGTTCTACGGCGGCCGACTGGGCAAGTTCCACCGGGTCCACCTCCTCGGTCAGCCCGGCCGGGTTGTTGGGGTCGTGCCCGGCCACCTCGGCGGCGCGCTCGGCGGCGGACAGGATGCCGAGCTCGGCGCGCTGGTCGTAGGACAGGTGGTCCAGCGCGAGGCGGCGGAAGATGTAGTCCATCACCGAGCTCGCGATCCTGATGTCCGGGTCGTCGGTCAGGCCGGCCGGCTCGAACCGCATGTTGGTGAACTTGGCCACGTAGGAATCCAGCGGGATGCCGTACTGCAGGCCGACCGAGATGGCTATGGAGAAGGCGTCCATCACGCCGGCCAGCGTCGAGCCCTGCTTGCCGAGCTTGAGGAACACCTCGCCCACGCCGTCGTCCGGGTAGCTGGAGGCGGTCATGTAGCCTTCGGCGCCCGCGACGGAGAACCTGGTCACGGTGGCGGGCCGCTGCCTGGGCAGCCGCTTGCGGACCGGCCGGTGCTCGTGCGGCTGGCTCACGGCGGCTGGGGCGACAGCGCTCTGAGCGGCAGCCGTCTCGGCGGGCTTCTTCCTGGCGTCAGAGAGCGGCTGGCCGACCTTGCAGTTGTCGCGGTAGATGGCCAGCGCCTTCAGGCCCAGCTTCCAGCCCTCGAAGTAGATCCGCTCAATGTCCTCAACGGTGGCGCTTTCCGGAAGATTAACAGTCTTGCTGATGGCGCCGGATAGGTGCGGCTGGACGGCGGCCATCATCTTGACGTGGCCCATCGGGCTGATCGCGCGCTCGCCCATCGCGCAGTCGAACACCTCGTAGTGTTCGGGCCGCAGGCCGGGGGCGTTCACCACGTGGCCGTGCTCGGCGATGTACTCGGTGATCGCCTCGACCTGCTCGTGCGGGTAGCCGAGGTTCCTCAGCGCGCGCGGCACGGTCTGGTTGACGATCTGCATCGATCCGCCGCCGACGAGCTTCTTGAACTTGACTAGGGCCAGGTCGGGCTCGATGCCCGTTGTGTCACAGTCCATCATGAGGCCTATGGTGCCTGTAGGCGCCAATAGGCTACTTTGGGCGTTTCTGTACCCATTTGTCTCGCCGAGTTCCGCGCACTCCTGCCAGGTCTCATTGGCCAGGTCGAGGATCTCGCGCTCCATGGTGCCGACCGAGCGGATGTTCTCGCTGGCGTCCGCGTGCTTGCGGATGACGCGCTTGTGCGGCTTGGCGTTGCGCTCGTAGCCGTCGTAGGGGCCGACGGCCGCGGCCAGTTCGGCCGAGGTCTTGTACGCGGTGCCGGTCATCAGCGAGGTGATCGCGGCGGCGATCGACCGGCCGCCTTCGGAGTCGTAGGCGTGCCCGGTCGCCATCAGCAGCGCGCCGAGGTTGGCGTAGCCGATGCCCAGCTGGCGGTAGGCCCTGGTTGTGGCGGCGATTTTCTCCGTCGGGAAATCAGCGAAACAGATCGAGATGTCCATCGCGGTGATGATCAGCTCGGTGATCTTCGCGAAGCGCACTGCGTCGAAGGTGTCGTCGTCGCGGAGGAACTTGAGCAGGTTGATGCTGGCCAGGTTGCACGAAGAGTTATCGAGGTGGATATATTCGCTGCAATTGGCGACCACGGTGCCGCCGACGATGTAGGAGTGGTTCCGCGGCTCGGTGAGGTTGTAGGTGGTCTCGAACCCCGTCGACTCGCGGCTGATCATGCGGACGGTGCGGTCAACGTTGTAAAAACCCGTGCGCTCTACGATTTCAGTTAGCTTGGCCTGCTTTCCGGGGAGGCTGAAGCCGATAAGCCGGTGGAAGTCTCGGATGGACCCGGCAGTGATGCGCAGGTCATAAGAAGGCCCGTCGGAACCGTAGATGGCTTCGGTGCCGTCCTTGCGCGTGTAATGGAATGAAGCTGCCTTCTTCGCGCTGGTCTTGTAGATATGCGACGCGATTCCGAGCGAGGCGAGAAGCTCCTGGACGCCGATGAGGAGCTCTTCTGAGCGGCTGCCTAGGCCCACGTACCTGGTTTCGTTGCTCACCTGATGAACGACGCAGCCGTCGGCGTCGAACAGGCCGCGCAGGAACGCGATCATGGCGTCTTCCGGAGCCTCGTAGACCGAGGAGGGGACGACCTTGTCCGGCGCGCGTCCCTCGGCGACGCCCAGTTGGTGCAGGAACTGGCCGAACGCCTGCCGTGCCACGCGGAGTTGCAACGTACCGTTCAGCTGCACGCTCGGCTTGCTCTCGAAGCCCGTGATGCGGGCGAGCAGGGCATGATGCCTGGGTAGCACGACGTCCTTGTCCTCGTCTGAGCCGTAGACGGTCACCGCCGTCGCATCACGGCTGTCAACGCAGCCGTCACCGACCAGCCAGCCCACGTAGTGCGCGAACTCCTCATCCCACTTACTTGGAACTTGCAGCGGCTTGCGGGTCTTCTCGCACTCGACCGTGAGGATGGCGTGCATCGGGATGCGGTTGTCCGCCATGGGACGCGGCGCGTGCTGGAACGAGCGGACAACCTTGTCGTCACTGGTCAGTTCTTCGGCGTGGACCCAGCCCCTGTTCGCGGTCCAGATCCGATGACCGGGAGTGCACCGTAGCCTTGCGCCGTCCGAGAAGCGGAGCTCGAGGATCTCGTTCCTCCCGGTAACCATGTACCGCGTTGGGGATGTCGCCGTTACCCGGTCCTGCGGATCAGCCTCGGCCGTCACGTCGTTCGTGTACACCGCGAACTGCTCCTCGTTCGCGGCCCGGCGCACCAGGTCGCCGATCGGGACGAGCCCCTTGTCCGTAACCACTCGCTGGTCGGCCGGGAAGCACGGGTTGCTGGCGGTGATACGTCCCGATTCGGGGCAGGTGTGCCAGTCGTTGATCGTTCCGTCGTACTGGATGCCGGGGTCGGCGCACTCCCACGCCGCCTGGGCCATCATGCGCATCAGTTTCCGCCCGTCGACCCGCTCGACGACCTCGCCGGTGCGGCGGGCCAGCAGGTCGAATTCCTTGCCTTCCTCCACCGCGCGCATGAACTCGTCGGACACGCGGACCGAGTTGTTGGCATTCTGGTACTGGACGCTGACGATGTCCTTGCCGCCGAGGTCCATGTCGAACCCGGCGTCGCGGAGCACCCGGACCTTCTCTTCCTCGCGCGCCTTGGTCACGATGAACTCGGCCACGTCCGGGTGGTCCACGTCGAGCACGACCATCTTGGCCGCGCGCCGGGTGGCGCCGCCCGACTTGATCGTGCCGGCCGAGGCGTCGGCGCCGCGCATGAAGGAGACCGGGCCGCTCGCGGTGCCGCCGGACGACAGCAGCTCCTTGCTCGACCGGATCTTGGACAGGTTGACGCCGGCGCCCGAGCCGCCCTTGAAGATGAGCCCCTCTTCCCGGTACCACTCGAGGATGGCGTCCATCGTGTCGTCCACGGAAAGGATGAAGCAGTTGTGGACGCGCAAGTTGCCGGAGAGGTACTCACCGCTCTCGGTCTGGATGTCAAAGACCTCCATGACACCGAATTCCTCGATCCGGTCGATCTCCAGGCGTTTTGTCTCGCGCGCCAGGAGTCCGGGAAGGTCAAAGCTCCGTTCGAGCTTGGCTGCCTTGATGGGGTCGATGAAGCCGATCGCATCGGCGAAGATGCGCCTGTCGCCAGTTGCTTGAATGCGAAGAGTCCAGCATCCGTGCCGGTCGGCGCGAGCATCCTGCTTGAAGCCGACGCGTGAGTAAATGCCGAAGCGGAGCAGCAACTGCTGCATCCCCCTGATGAGCTGCTCAGATATCATGTCGACCTCCACCACGGTGGAGGATTTGCGCGCAGACACGAATCCCTCGGCCTGGAAGATACTCCTCAGATAGGCGGCCACGACAGGAAGCGGCGCCGTGAAGAGCTGGCGAGGGACCGTCATCTCGGTACCGCGCGTCAGCAGATCCCAGCGATGGACGAAGTCCCGCAGGACCTCCCCGTACAGCCGCGTACGCCTACAGTCGAGCCGCTCGTCCTGCGTGCTGACATATCGCTCATGACGATGCACGCCGGGGAAGAGCAGATCCAGTGACTCGGTTACCCAAGCCAGCTCCGCGTCGGTAACCGTCATGGCCTCGATGGTCAGGGACCGATTCGTGCCGTCGTACTGACCCACGAACCCGTCGGACTGCAGCCAGCCGGCCAGCGCTGCCTCGGCGATCTCATACCGGCTGATCTCGGCCTCGCCATGGCTGTCGCGGCGGTGCCACTGCAGCTTGTCTCCCGGCTTCAGGCTTCCGGCTGCCACGAAGCGGCCGGCGTCGCCACCATGCGACCGCCATACGAGGTGATCCGAGGTTACGTCGAGCGCGTAGCCGGCCTTAGTGTGCAGCCGGAGCACCTGCTTCGCGCCGTTTGCTTTCGTGGCAACGACCCTGGTCACACCGTGGGCGTCGTAGACCTTGGTGCCGACGGCGTCATCTTCCACGAGCTTGCCGATGGGGACCAGCCCTCCTGGCGTGCTGACCAGGGCGTCATAGGGCTGGCACGCGGACACCTGCTGCGGGGAGGCGGTGCCGACATTGAACCAGACCGGGGAGTTGAAGCTGAAGATCTGGTGGACCAGGGCGTACTTGAGTTCGTGATTGAAGATCTCGGCGTCCTCGTCGGTGGCGAAGTAGCCGTGCTCCCGGCCCGCCTTCTCGTAGGTGCCGACGACCCGGTCGACAAGCTGCTTCAGGCTCCACTCGCGCTGTGGTGAGCCAACCGCGCCGCGGAAGTACTTGGTGGTCACGATGTTGGCGGCATTCACTGACCAGAAGTCGGGAAACTCCACGCCATGCTGCTCGAAATTGACCGAGCCGTCCCGCCAGTTCGTCATCACGACGTCCCGGCGTTCCCACGTCACCTGGTCATAGGGGTGCACGCCCGAGGTGGTGTGGATGCGCCCGATCTTGAGCCGGTTATGCCCAGCCTGGGATGCCTTTCCCATGCGGGTCGTCGCGCCGCTCACCGTCTCCGTCATTTCGTCCCCCTTCCGGGATCCGTCCGGATCCCTGCCAGGCCCTGCGTGGCCATGCTGCAACAATGACAACTCTGGTGCCGCCTTTACGACGCCGGTTCCGTGCGCGCCGCGATCGGTGCGACGCTACGGCGCCCCCGGCGCAAGGCGGTGATCTCTTCCTCGAAGTCGGCGAGCGACTCGAACCCTCGGTAGACCGAGGCGAACCTCAGGTAGGCAACCTCGTCAAGATCCCTCAGCGGGCCCAGTATGGCCAGGCCCACCTCGTGTGAGGGGACTTCGGCCAGCCCCCGCGCCCTGATCGTTTCCTCCACCTGCTGGGCCAGGATCGCCAGCTTGTCCTCGTTGACCGGCCGTCCCTGACACGCGCGCTGCACGCCACGAATGATCTTGTCCCGGGTGAACGGCTCAGTGACCCCGCTGCGCTTGGCCACCATCAAGATGACCGTCTCCTGGGTGGTGAACCGCCGCCCGCACTCCGGGCATGACCTCCGGCGGCGGATCGCGGCGCCGTCGTCAGCCGTCCTGCTGTCGATGACCCTGCTGTCCGGATGGCGACAGAAGGGGCAGTGCACGCGCGATCACCTCCCTGGCCGCCGTGTATGCTCACTACCTATTGTACCCGTGAACACAACTTGTGGAAAAAACACAACCGTGTAAGTACTAGATGTTGTGGTTACCGTAGACCACGAGCGCGGCCGGAGGCAAGCGAGCGCGAGCGGAGAATCTGGAAACCCCGGCCGCCGTGGGCCTTCGGGCGGCGCGCCGGCGTGTCGCGGCGCGCTGATCGGCGGGGGTGTCCCGGTGATTCTCGGGACGCTTTCTTCGTGGTTCGCGGGGGCTATGTGGCCAGAGTGCCGTGTCTCGGGAGCGGGAATCCCGGTGTGCCGGATCTCAGCCGCGCGGCACCCACAGCTGCTGGCCGGCGAACACGACATTGCCGCTCAGCGTGTTGAGGTCAACGATCTGCTGGATGACGGCGCGGGTGTCCTTGTCCGGATCAGCGCTCTCGGCCACCGACCACAGGCTCTGGCCCGGGCGGACAATCACCTGGACAAGGTTCTGCCGCGCCGCGCGCGGCGATACGGAGTGGTTCGTCGCCTGCGCCACGCCGGCCGCGAGCAGCGAAAGTACGGTCACCAGCAGCGCGGCCACGGCCGCGGCCACCACGCGCCCCCGCCGGGTCAGCCGCAGCGGGGCGCCCGGCACGCCGCCGGGGCTGGAAGCGCGGCCCGGGCTGGGAGCGCGGCCCGGGCCGGGAGCGCGACGTGGGCGGGGGGCCTGACGTGGGCGGATATCTGAACCGCCGGGCAGCACCACCGCTGGCATCGCATTCATGGTGACCTCCATGATCAAACCTTCGTTCGAGCCGTGCTGTGTTCGATCGTACACCCATTCGATCGCATTACTGTTCGATCGAACGGGGTATGTAGTCGTTGTAGCGCGAGGGTCTGACATTTTGGCGACACGTCGAACAGATGTTTGGGATCTCGGACGAGAACCGTTACTCTCTACTCAGCACGCAAGAACTCGGACACGGAAGGTCATCAGATGGAGGAAACCCTCATGGGAGGCACCGCAACCGGTGCATCCGACACCGATCCAGTGGAGACACCCAGACCTAAGGGGCGGCCGGGGCGCAAGCCGAAGGGCAGCGTGCCGGTCGTCATCCCGGAAACGCCGGACAAGCCCGACCCCGATCACGTGCTGACCTGGCGGCAGCGCAAGGTGCTCCAGGTCATCCGCGAATCCGTGCAGAAGCGCGGCTACCCGCCGTCGATGCGCGAGATCGGCGAGGCCGTCGGCCTGACCAGCACGTCGAGCGTCTCGTACCAGCTCAGCACCTTGCAGCGCAAGGGATACCTGCACCGGGACGTGGGCCGGCCGCGGACGGTCGAGGTGCGCCTGCCTGGTCACCCGGCCGTGCGGCCGGAGCCGGGCCGGGAAGAGGACGAGGCTGGCGACATCCCGGGCATCGACATCCCGTCGCAGGAGGCCGCCTACGTGCCGCTGCTCGGGCGGATCGCCGCGGGCGGGCCGATCCTGGCCGAGCAGGCGGTGGAAGACGTCTTCCCGCTGCCCAGGCAGCTGGTCGGCGAGGGCACGCTGTTCCTGCTCAAGGTGGCCGGCGACTCGATGATCAACGCCGCCATCGCGGACGGGGACTGGGTGGTGATCCGGCAGCAGCCGGACGCGAACAACGGCGACATCGTGGCGGCAATGCTCGACGGCGAGGCCACGGTGAAGACGTTCAAGCAGAGCGACGGGCACGTATGGCTGATTCCGCACAACCCGGCCTATACGCCGATCCTCGGCGACGAGGCCAGCATCCTCGGCCGCGTCGTCGCCGTGCTCCGCAAGGTCTGAGCCGCGCCATCTGAGCGGGGCGGTCCGAGCGAGGCTGTCTGAGCTGGACCGCGTCTGAGCACGAAGTCGTCGGGCGGTGCGGAGGCGTTCGGGCCATTAATGGCCGAACGCGTCCGCCCCGGCGTCGCTCCTAGGGGAGGCCTCGCCTGGGCGGGCGAGCGCTACGCCGCGACGATGCTGACCAGCTTTGGCGCCCGCACGATGACCCTGTTCACCTGCTGGTCACCCAGTGCGCGGACCACCCCGGGGGCGGCCAGCGCGAGCTCGCTAAGCTCGTCTTCGCCGATCTGCGGCGAGACCTCCAGCTTGTCGCGAACCTTGCCGTTGACCTGCACCACGCAGATCACCTTCTCCTGGGTCAGCAGGGCCTGGTCGGCGGTCGGCCAGCTGGTGCGCGCCACGGAAGGCTTGTGCCCGAGCAGCTGCCAGGACTCCTCGGCGGTGTAGGGCGCGAACAGCGACAGCAGCACGGCCAGCACCTCCGCCGCCTCGCGGACCGCCGGGTCAGCCGCTCCCGGCCCGGAGTCGATGGCCTTCCGCGTGGCGCTGACCAGCTCCATCAGCCGGGCCACGGCCACGTTCAGGTGGTACGCCTCCACCTGGCGGGTGACCTCGTCGATGGTCCGGTGCGTGATCCTGCGCAGTTCAGTATCGCCCGCCGTAGCGGCCGGATCCCCGGTGCCCTGGTCCGCGTCGGCCACGTCGGCGGCGATCCGCCAGACCCGGCCGAGGAACTTGACCATGGCTTCCGGGTGCATGTCCGCCCAGTCGATGTCGTCCTCGGGCGGGCTGGCGAAGATCATGGTCAGCCTGATCGCGTCCACACCGAACCGCTCGATCTGCTCGCCGAGGTCGACGCCGTTGCCGAGCGACTTGGACATCGCCTTGCCGTGGTTGATCACCTGGCCCTGGTTCATCAGCCGGGTGAACGGCTCGGTGAAGTCGAGCATGCCCATGTCGTACAGGATCTTGGTAAAGAACCTGCTGTACAGCAGGTGCAAGATGGCGTGTTCCACGCCGCCCACGTACATGTCCACCGGCGCCCAGCGGCGGACCTCCGCCGGATCGAACGGCCCGTCGGTGTAGTCGGGCGAGCAGTACCGGAACATGTACCAGGAGGAGTCCACGAACGTATCCATGGTGTCCGTGTCCCGCTTGGCCGGGCCACCACAGGCCGGGCAGGGCACGTTCACCCAGTCCTCGGCCGCGGCTAGCGGGGACACGCCCCGGGGCACCAGGTCCTGACCGCGCAGGTCGGGCAGCACCACCGGGAGCTGGTCGTCGGGTACCGGCACCTCGCCACAGGACGGGCAGTGCACGATCGGGATCGGGGTGCCCCAGAAGCGCTGCCTGGACACCAGCCAGTCCCGCAGGCGGTAGTTGACCGCCGCTTTGCCCTGGCCCTTCTCCGCCAGGATGGCGGTGATCACGGCGATCGCCTCCGCCTTGGGCAGCCCGTTGATCGGGCCCGAGTTCACCAGCGTGCCGTCGCCCGCGGTCGCGACCCAGGTCTGGGCCGGATCCGGCTGCCCGGTGTCCACCACGACCCGGACATTGAGCCCGTAGGCGCGGGCGAAGTCAAGGTCGCGCTGATCGTGCGCGGGCACCGCCATGATCGCCCCGGTGCCGTAGTCGGGTAGCACGTAGTCGGCGGCCCACACCGGGATCCGCTCGCCGTTCACCGGGTTGATCGCGTACCGGCCCAGGAAAACCCCGGTCTTCTCGCGGTCGGTGGACTGCCGCTCGATGTCGGTCAGCTTCCTGACCTGCTCCACGTAGGCGCGTAGCTCGGGCAGGCGATCGGGGGCACAGATCTCCTCGGCCAGCGGCGAGTCCGCCGCCACCACGAAGAACGTGGCGCCGTACAGCGTGTCGGGCCTGGTGGTGAACACCGTGACCGGCTCGTCGCGGCCCTCCACGGTGAAGTGGACTTCGGCGCCTTCCGAGCGGCCGATCCAGTTGCGCTGCATCAGCAGGACGCGGTCGGGCCAGCAGCCCTCGAGTTGCTTGGCGTCCGCGAGCAGCCGGTCCGCGTACTCGGTGATCTTGAAGTACCACTGGTTCAGCATCCGCCGCACCACGTCGGCGCCGCAGCGTTCGCATTTCCCGGCGATGACCTGCTCGTTGGCCAGCACGGTCTGGTCCACCGGGCACCAGTTCACGTAGCCGTCCCGGCGGTAGGCCAGCCCGCGCTCGTAGAAGCGCAGGAACAGCCACTGATTCCAGCGGTAGTACGCGGGATCGCAGGTCTGCAGCCGCCGGCTCCAGTCGAACGAGGTCGCGTACCGCCGGAAGGAGGCCGCCTGCGTCTCGATGTTGGCGTAGGTCCAGTCGGCCGGGTGTGAGTTGTTCCTGATGGCGGCGTTCTCCGCGGGCAGGCCGAACGCATCCCAGCCGATCGGGTGCAGTACGTTGCGGCCGCGCAGGAACCAGTAGCGCGCCAGGGCGTCCCCGATGGCGTACGCCTCGGCGTGACCCATGTGCAGGTCACCCGAAGGGTACGGGAACATGTCTACGAGGTAGAAGCGCTCCCGGGGATCGGCGGGATCCTCACTGGCGCGGAACGGGTCTAGCTCCGCCCAGCGCGCCTGGCACTTCTCCTGGACATCACGGGGGTCATAGCGCTGCGCCAGGTCCGCGCTCTCGGCCGCTGTCATCGTTTTCCTCACCATTGAATCGGTCCGGCCCCATTAAACCCTTCGGGTGATAATCACCCGCAATGAAAACGCCCCTCGAGACGAGGGGCAGCCGCGCCAACGGTAAGTCGGCGCGGCTAGGTAAGAAGCAGCCGGACGGCACGCATGGGCACAGGATAGCGCACCTGCCGGGCGCCGGCCCCGCGTGTCCGCCAGCCGGAGTGGGGGGCTACCGGCGGGCTCCCGGCGGGCTCCCGGCGGGCGCCCGGGCGGGCTGCCGGGCCGCTTCGGTCCGGGCCTGCTTGCCGGAGTCAGCCTGCGAAGTACACGCGGCGATAACGTCTGACGTGGCAGCCTCGCAACATTGGCGCGGCAGGCGACCAGCCCCGGCGGGAGCTCGGCCCCGCGGGCGCATAGCGGTCAAAGGCCTGTATCACGGGCCAGAAATACATTCGCGCGCGGAAATCAGCGCGTCTCGTCGTTCCCCTTGACGGCCGGCCCCGGCAGCGCTTATTCCTACTGGAGGATCCAGCGAACCATTCCTGGTATTGGGGGGCAATGGACGGTCGGGGGGATCACGGCAGCCCCGTCGCGATCATCGGCGTGGCCTGCCGGTTCCCCGGCGCGCGGGATCCCGCGGAATTCCACGACCTCGCTGTGGACGGGCGGCGGATGTTCCAGCCCGTGGCCGGCCTGCCTGGCCGCCTGCTGCGGGCGGCGCTGCTCGATGACTGGACGGTTCCGCAGGTGCCGAGCGGTGACTTCTCGTTCGGTGACCCGGCTTCTGGCGACCCCTTGTTCGGTGGCGCCGGGCTCGAGCCGCAGGACCTGGGCCCGGTGCAGAAGCTGGCGGCCGAGATGACCGCGCTCGCCCTCACGGACGCGGGGCTGCGCGAAGCGGCCGCGAGCAGCCGGACCGGGCTGATCATCGCGAGCACGGCGCCGGGCGTGTGCGATCTGGTTCGCGAGCAGTTCGGCTTCCCCGCGCGCGGGCCGTACCCGCGCGCGGCCTACCAGTCCTCCCTGCATGCGGTGGCGGCCGCGGCCGACGCGCTGCAGGCGGGCGACCTTGACCTCGCGGTAGCCGGCGGAGCCGAGCTCGGCGTCGATCCGGTCTGGCTCGCCCTGCAGGCCCGGGCCGGCACGCTGGGCACCGACGAGATGCGCGTCTACGCCGCCGACCCGGCGGGGCTGCTGCCCGGGGACGGCTGCGGCATCGTGGTGCTGGCCCGCGCGGCCGACGCCCGGGAGGCGGGCATGCCGGTCTATGCGGAGATCGCGGGCTGGAGCACCGTGCCCGCCTGGCCATCCGAACTGGCCGTCCCCGCGCTGCTGCCGGCTTACCAGCGGGCTGGGGTTGATCCCGCGGATATCCAGTTCATCGAGGGTCAGGGCACCGGCACCGCGGCGGGCGATTCGGCCGAGCTGGCCGCGATCACGCAGCTCAGGCGGGGCGGGCGCGCCATCGCGGCGCTCGGCGCGGTCTCGGTCAGCATCGGCTACACCCGGGCGGCAGCGGGCATCGCGAGCCTGGTCAAGGCGGCCGCGGCGATGGCCACGGGGATGATCCCGCCCGGCACCGGGTGCGCGCGGCCGCATCCGCTCATCGCGTCGGGTGACGCACGGCTGCGGCTGCCGACGCAGCCGGAACCCTGGCCGGACGGTGACCCGGGGGCCCGAAGAACTCGACGGCCCCGGCTCGCGGCGGTCAACTCGCTCGGCACGGCCGACCCGGCGGTGATGCCGGGTCTTCCTGGTCTGCGCGACGCGGAAGGCATCCATCTCGTCCTGCGCCGCGAGGGTGAGGCCGACCGCGGGGCCGGCCGGCGCCGCCGGGCGGATGAGCGGGCGAGCACGCGGCCGGGCACACCCGGACCAGGCCCGGCCGGCGCACCGGACCAGCTAGGCGTATCAGATCAGGTCAGCGCACCGGGGCAGGCCGGCGCACCGGGGCAGGCCGGCGCACCGGGGCAGGCCGGCGCACCAGGGCAGGCCGGCGCACCAGGGCAGGCCTCGCCGCCGCGCGCGTCGGCTCGGGCCCCGCAGGACAACGCGGAGCATCCCCACCTCTTCGCGCTGTGCGGCGGGGATCTCGGCACGCTGATCAGCCAGCTTGACGTCATCGCCGCCAGCGCCGCCGTGCTCCCGGACGCCGAACTCGGCAGGCTCGCCCGTCAGCTGGCCGCCGGCGTGCTCCGGGTCGGCGATCACCCAGCACCGCTGCGGGTCGCCGTGACCGCGGCGACAGCGCGTCAGCTGGCCGAGCACGCTCAGCACGCCGCCCGGCTGCTCAGGGCGAGCGGCCCGGCCGCCAGCATGGCCGGGCCGGACGTGCGCATATCGGCCGGCGCGGCTGGCTCGGTCGTGGTGCTGTTCCCCGGACGCGCCGAATCGGCGGCCGGCCAGGCGGCGCTGCTCGCCACCTCGCTCCAGGCCCTGGGCACCCTGGACCTGCTCGGCGTCAGGCCGACGACCGGGGTGGGCTACGGCCTGGGCGAGATCACCGGGCTGACCTGGGCCTGCAGCGTGCCCGTAGCCGAGGCGGCGCGACTGGTGGCACAGTGCGGCCAGGTCCTGCGGGCCTGCGGCTGCGGTTCGCGGGTCCCGGCCGCGATGGCCCGCGTCACGGCCGGCGCCGAGGTGACCCGCGCGCTGTGCGCGCCCGGCCGCCTGCACATCGCCGCCTACGAGGGACCCCGGGCGCACGTGCTGGCGGGGTCCACGGCGGGCATCCGCGAGATGGCCAGGCGGGCTGGGGCGCTCGGCGTCCCGGTCGAGGTGCTCAGCGGCACGAGCCCGATGCACTCCCCCGGCATGGCCTGGTGCGCCGCCCCGCTGCGGAGCATCTTCGCGGGCACACGTTTCGCGCCGCCGCGGCGCCGCCTGGTCTCCAGCATCACCGGCCGGGTGATCATGCCGCAGGACGACATCGCCGGGCTGCTGGCCAGCCAGGTATGCCTCCCGGTGCTGTTTGCCCAGGCGATGGCGCAGGCGGCCGAGGGCGCTGACCTGATCGTGACGGCCGGGCCAGATGCCGGGCTGACCGCCAGGGCCGCCGAATGCGGCCGGGTACCCGCCGTCGCGATCCCGGCGTCCCCCCCGGCCGGGAGCACGGTCCGCGCGGACGCGGATCGCGCGACGCTGACCCAGGCGGTTGCCGCGCTGTTCGCCGCCGGGGCCATCGCCGACCTGATGCCGTTCCTGGCTCTTTTCAGCCCACCCGGGTGCGCGGGCACCGACGCCGATACGCTGGCCAGCAGGACCGTTCCGCGGATGCGGGTCGCGGAGCAGCCCGTGCCGGCTCCGCCGGCCGCCGGAGTCGCGGGTCAGGGCATGGGGGCGAGAACCCCGGTCCGTTCGGGAAAATTGTTTTAATTGGCCAGCACCCGCGGCAGCTCCCAGTCGGGCCGCAACGGCATGCCGGAGGTCCCGTCCGCGGCCAGCCGGACGCACAGCACCTGGTGCAGTTCGATGTGATTGCGGTCGAACCCGAGCCGTGAGCCTGCCATATACAGCCGCCACACCCGGGCGGTGCCCTGGCCGACCTCCTGGACCGCCTCGTCCCAGTGCTTGTCCAGGTTGTCGCACCAGGCGGCCAGGGTCTTCGCGTAGTGCTCGCGCAGGTTCTCCTCGTGCCGCACCTCGAAGCCCGTGTCGTGCATGAGCGAGATCAGGTAGCCGGGCCCCTCGAGCTCGCCGTCAGGGAACACGTACCGGTTGATGAACCCGCGTTTGCGGATGGCGGGCTCGAGATTGTCCGGCCGGGTGATGCAGTGGTTCAGCAGCCGTCCGCCGACCTTCAGCTTCCCGAGCAGGAACGCGAAGTAGGACGGCAGGTTCTGCTTGCCGATGTGTTCGGTCAGCCCGATGGAGCTGATCGCGTCGAAGCCCGTCTCCGGCACGTCGCGGTAGTCCACGTGCCGCACCTCGGCGAGCCCGGATAGCCCTTCCCGCTCGATCGCGGCCTGGGCCCACGCGGCTTGCTGGGCGGACAGCGTAACGCCGAGGGCCCTGACGCCGTACTCGCGTGCGGCGTGCATCACCATGCCGCCCCAGCCGCAGCCGACATCGAGCAGGCGCATGCCCTCTCGCAGCCCTAGCTTGCGGGCGACCAGGTCGAACTTGTATCCCTGCGCCTCTTCCAGGGTCGCGCCCTCGCGCGGGAAGACCGCGCAGGTATACGCCATCGACGGACCGAGCACCCACTCGTAGAACCGGTTGGACACGTCGTAGTGATGGGAGACCGCAGTGGCGTCGCGGCTCTTGGAGTGCAGCCGGCCGCTCAGCCAGCGGCGCGTCTGCGTGACTTCCTGCGGCGGCGGCGGCATCCGGTGCAGCAGCAGCTTCGGGCCGCCGAGGGCCTGCAGCAGCCGCAGCTTCTCCGCCATGCTCATGTCGATGGACTGGGCCTTGGTCATCCTGGCCAGGGCCTCGTACATGTCCCCTTCGACGTCCAGGTGCCCGGCCACGTAGGCCCTGGCCAGGCCGAGTCCGCCCGGCGCCTGGGCCAGATAGGCCACGGCCACTGGCGAGCGGACAGTGACCTTCACCGGAGATCCGGCCGCGCCGGCATGGCTGCCGTCATAGGCCGTGAACTCCACCGGGGCTTCAGGCCCCGCGAATGCCTCGAAGACCTCCGCCAATGCCATCCTTCGCGTTCCTTCCTTGTGGTCCGATACCTCAGCGTCCCCTGACACACTTCTCATACAGGCCGAGCAGGCGCCCCTCACCGTCGTAGGCGCGCTTGAGCGCGCGGTACGCGTCGCCGTTGTAGCGCCGGTAGAACTCGTCCTCGGCGTAGAACGACGTCGAATACAGCGACTTGTGCCCGTCCAGCCTCGCGACCTCGTCCTCGACGAGGCGGTTGTAGTAGCCGTCGGCCCGGACCCCGAGACCCGCGGGCAGCGGCACGGTCCCCCAGAACCCGAAGTTCACGTACACCTCGCCGGGCCGCAGGGGATAAAGAGGCCAGACCCGCTCGCCGCGCAGTCGCAGTGGGCACATCCATACCGGACTCATTCCCACATTTTCCTCGAAAAATCGCAGGAACTCGGCACCACGTTCGACCGGGATCTCCACGTCCTGGATGACCGCCTCCCGTGGCGGGAGGTGCCGCCGCGCGTTCAAGAGGTCGCTGAGGCCATAGCGCCGGTCGAAGGCGACCAGCTTGCGGTACACGTCGGAGCGCCGGTAACGGCGCGGCCACAGCCTCCTGACCATGGGCTTCTGCACGCCGAAGGGCCGCGAGCACCAGAACCAGTCGGTGTCCCACCGCCACAGGTAGTCGCGGATGGTGAGGAAGTCCTCCTTGTCGCGCCGGATCGACTCGTAGTAGACCTGCTGGCCGGTGTAATCGCTGCGCCACGGCGCGACGTCGCTGAACGCGCCGACGGTGAGGTAAAGCTCGTCGGGCGCGAACGCGGTCCCGTCGACGAAATCCGCCCGATGGCCACGGAAGCTGCCCTCGGCGGCGATCTGGCCGACCGCGTCCATGCAGGCTTCCGCGGTGCCGAACGGGAAGTGGCGGATGTGCACGAAAGGCTGGACCGGCTCGAGCTCGATCGTCAGCGAGAGGCAGTAGCCCAGCGTCCCGTAGGAGTTCGGGAAGCCGCGGAACAGGTCGGAATACTCGTTGTCTCCGGTAGCGCGGATGACGCGGCCGTCGCCGGTCAGGATCTCCATCTCGGTGACGGACTCGTGCGGCCAGCCGTTGCGCAGCGAGGTGGACTCGATGCCGAGCCCGGTGACCGCGCCGCCGAGGGTGATCGTCTTGAGCTGCGGCACCACCAGCGGCATCAGCTGATGCGGGAGCGTCGCGTCGCAGAGGTCCTCATAGGTGGTCATGCCGCCCACCCACGCGGTCCGCTGGGCCGGATCGACCCGCAGGACGTGGCCGAACGCCGAAACGTCCAGGCCGGCCCGAGAGGCCGCGGCCGCCTGGGCGGCCTGGGCCTTGAGGTCTTTGCTGGTACCGGAGCCTTTGCCGGTACCGGAGCCGGAGCCGGAGCCGGTGCCGGTGCCTTTGCCGGTACCGGAGCCTTTGCCGGTGCCGGGAGCCTTGGCGGCGTCGCGGAACCTGAACAGGTTGGACGTGCGCTTGGCCAGCCGTACGGGCGCCCCCGGCGGCCAGGCCGCGTAGGCCTCATGCAGCCTGGCCACCTCGAGCTCATGCGTGTCGGCAGTCATGCGGCATCCTTCCGGTTAAGGGCTGTCACCCATTATGGAAACGGCCGGGAACGAAACATACCGGCGAGATCCATGCTGAGCCGGACGAACGCCTCAGGCAGTGTATCTCGCAAAGACAGGCCTGGAATTTCGCCATCGCTCTGACCTCACTGTTCGCCCATTGGGTCCGGGTCGTGGACATCTGAGTCCGGTTCGTGGTCATAGTCGGCGTCCTCCGCCGCCTCGTCGTCTTCGGCATCGTCGTAGCTGGCGGCCACCTCCTCCGGAGTCATCGGCAGCCTGGCCATCGACGGGGGCGCCCCGGCGCTGATCACCTGCTGGAGCAGCAGGGCCATCGAGTACCGGGGATCGTCGGCGAGGGCCCGGTCGAGCGCTACGTTCGCCAGCGCTCCGTCGCCGGACTGCCAGGCCACGAAGGCGAGCAGGGCGGCGGGCGCGGCCACGTAACCGGGCTGAGCCCGCCGGATGACGTCGATCCACAGCCGCCGGTGCTCGTCGAGGTAGGCCGGATCCATCCGGGCCCAGGCGTCGTCCCTGACCCGCAGGTCGCGCAGGGCCACCGTCATCCACGCGATCTGGTAATCCGTGGTGTACCTGCCGCCGGCGCGATAGGTGGCGATCATGCTGCCCACCGCGCTCAGCCCCTCGGCGGCGATCATGTGCCGCGCCGCCCCGATACGGCCGGACTTGCGCACCTTCGCGAGCAGCTGGCCGACGTGCAGTTCCGCCCGGCGGGTGGCCTGGCGCATGGATTCCGCGGCGATGCCGCCGAGCGGCGCGACCCGGGCCGCCACCGCAGTCCGGTCGGCCAGCACCCGGTTTCCGGCGCCGGCCATGGCGTTCGCGGCGGAATGCGCGCCGGGATCGAACGGCGTGCCCGCGGCCGGGCAGCAGGCCTCATCGATGCACAGGTAGGACCAATAGTGCCCGTCCTCGACCCGCAGGACATCTCCCACATCGATTCCGGCCTTCCATGCCGCGGTGCGCAAGGCGTCCGCCACTGGGTCGACCAGCAACTCCGGACCGTAACCGACCGCGACCATCGCGGACAGCCGCTGCGAGCCGATCACGCCGACGGCGTGCGCGGCAATGTCCGCAGCGACCCCCGCGCCCGGCGGATCGGGCAAGTCGTAGCGGAGCGTGACCTTGATGCGGTCGCGAGGCGGCTCGGTCCCGATCACGACCAGGCTGGCCTGCGGCACGAAGCCGAGCAGGTGCGGCACGATCGCGAGCACCGCCGCGGGCGAGCCGACCTGGACGCGGATGGCACCTGCCTGCGGAGCCTGCGGGGTTTCCGGGGTCTGAGGAGTGTGCTGGGGCGTGGGCGGGGTCTGGGGCGTGGGCGGGGTCTGGGGAGTGCACGAAGTGTGCGGGGTCTGCGGGGTATCGTCACCCGCGGTGAGCGTTTGTGCCATCTGGCCAGCGTGCGGCACAGGGAAATCCGCCGTCTGGGCCTACCTGGAGCCTGTGGATAACTTGGAGCGTTATCCACAGGATGGCGGCACGATTTGACAGCCGGGACCGGCTACTCCGGGCGTCACGCTGACGCCTGGGGAAGGGCTACAGGCGGATGCCCAGAAGGGCGTCGACGGTGACCTGGACTAGGCGGGCGCCGGCCAGGTCGCTGGGGATGATGCGGGTCGGGGGTTCGGCGAGCAGGGCATCGGCCCAGCGGTCGACGATGGCGAGCGCGCCGGGGGCATCGAGGTCGTGGCGAAGGCGAGCGCGCACCCCTGCCAGTACCAGTCCGGCAGAACTCGCCGGGGTGGCCGCTTCGGGGGGCAGGCGGCCAGCTTCGGGGACGGCGGCTTCGGCGCGGGCTAGGGCGGCGCGCCAGCGGGCCAGGCGGGCCTGGCCGTCGCCCAGGACGGCGTCGGTCCATTCCCAGTCGGAACGGTAGTGGTGCGCGAGCAGCGCCATCCGAACGGCCATGGGATCTACCCCGTCCGCGAGCAGCTTGCTCACGAACACCAGGTTCCCCAGCGACTTGGACATCTTCTCGCCGCGGTAGCTGACCATCCCGGCGTGGACGTATACCCGGGCGAACACGCCCTCGGCCGGGGCCAGCGCGACGCGGGTGTGCGAGGCGCTCATCTCGTGGTGCGGGAACACCAGGTCAGAACCGCCGGCCTGGACGTCGAAGGTGCTGCCCAGGTATTCGGTGGCGATCGCCGCGCACTCGACGTGCCAGCCGGGCCTGCCGCGCCCGAACCGCGAGTCCCAGGCCGGCTCGCCCGGCCGTTCCGCGCGCCAGACCAGGACATCGAGCGGATCTTTCTTCCCGGGGCGGTCCGGGTCACCGCCGCGCTGCGCGGCGAGTTCGGCCATCTCGGCGGGGTTGAACCCGCAGGCCGTGCCGGGTCCGGACAGCGCGCCGAAGCCGTGGTCTGCCGACTTGGCGAAGTAGACGTCCTCGTCCACGTTGTACAGGGCGCCCCGGTCCGCGATCCGGGCGCTGAACCGCTCGATGATGGGCAGCGCCTCGACCGCCCCGACCAGGTGGGTCGGCGGCAGGACGCGCAGCGCTTCCATGTCCTCGCGGTACCGCTGCGTTTCGCGGCGGGCCAGTTCGCGCCAGTCCTCGCCATCCCGGCGGGCCCGCTCGAGCAGGGGGTCATCGACATCGGTCACGTTCTGCACGTAGATGACGGTGAACCGCGGCGGCGGCGACTGGGCCGGCGGGGGCGACTGGGCCGGCGGGGTTTCCGGGGTTTCCGGGGCCTCTGGGGTTTCTGGGGCCGCGTCCAGCCAGGCCCGGACCAGCAGGTCCCAGGCGGTGTAGGTGGCGGCGTGCCCGATATGCGTCGCGTCGTACGGGGTGATGCCGCAGGCGTACAGCGTGGCTACCGGGCCTGCCGAGGCCAAGACCAGTTCACCGGTGGCCGTGTCGTGCAGCCGCGGCGCCGGACCGCTCCCCGGTAGCACGGGGACATCCAAACGGCGCCAAGACTCCATGCTCGTCAGGTTATCGCGCGGTCCTGATCGGGCCATCCGGGCCTCCGCGCCAGCTCATATAGCCGCGGAGGTTTCATGATCGAAAGTCTCGCGTCTTCTGAAGACACTTTGTTTACGCGAACATGAAACCCCCTGGGACGCGCGAGGAGCCGCACCAGTGGGTGGGCTGCGCGGGGAGGGCGGCCGCTAGCGGCGTGGGCGGGGTGACGCTGAGCGGCTAGCGGGTGGGGGGTGACGCTGGGGGCTAGAGTGGGAGGCTGCCGGTTCTGGGTCGCTTGCTCAAAGGCGTAGACCAGGGCGATCAGGCGCGGCTCGGTCCAGCGCGGGCCGAAGAAGGAGACGCCGACCGGCAGCCCCGACACGGACCCGAACGGCACGGTGATCGACGGGCAGCCGGCCACCGCGGCCGGACTCGAGGTGTGGAACACGTCGTGATCGCCGAGCACGTAGTCGGTCAGGCCGGCCGGGTTGGCGGTCAGGGCCACGATCGCCTCCAGCCCGTGGTCGGCCAGCGGCGCGGAGATGGCGGTCCGGGCCAGCCGGGTGGCGTCGCGCCGCACGGCCAGGTAATCGCGGTCGGTCAGGTCGCCGCTCGTCGCCTCGGCCTGCTCGAATATCTCCTGGCCGAACCGGGAGAGCACCAGGTCCGCGTTGCGCTTGTTGAAGTCGATCAGCTCGGCCAGCGTGCCCGGCAGCGCTCCGGCCTGGCTGTATTCCGCGACGTAGGCCAGGTAGGCGTTGATCCCGTACTTGAACTCGTGGCGCAGCGCGGCGAACTCCGGCTCGGTGATCTTCTCCGCGTCGGGCAGGGACACCGGATCGGTCACGACGGCGCCAAGCGAGCGCAGCGTCGCGACCGCCATGTCGAGCACGGCGACGGTGGCGGCCCCGGCCGCGGCCGAACCCGCACGCCAGATGCCCAGCCGGGCGCCCTCGAGGGCGGCGCCGTCGAGGGCCCGCATGTAAGCGGCGCCGAAAGGGCCGACCCCGGCTCGTTCGGCCGATTCGTTCTCCGCGGCTGAGACCGGGTCCTCGGGGTCGGCGGCGGCCAGGACCGACAGCAGCGCCGCCGCGTCCGCGACGGAGGTCGCCATCGGCCCCGCGGTGTCCTGCACCGGCGAGATCGGCACGATGCCGCGGCGGCTGACCAGCCCGTTGGTCGGCTTGATGCCGACGATGCCGCAGGCGCTGGCCGGGCAGACGATCGAGCCGTCGGTCTCGGTGCCCACCGCGAGCGGCGCCAGCCCGGCCGCCACCCCCGCCGCCGACCCCGAACTCGACCCGGACGGGTTGCGGTCGAGCGCGTACGGGTTGGCGGTCTGCCCGCCGAGCGTGGACCAGCCGCTGGTCGAATGGGTCGACCGGAAGTTCGCCCACTCGGACAGGTTCGCCTTGCCGATGATCACCGCGCCGGCCGCGCGCAGCCGCGAGACCAGGAACGCGTCGCCTGGCTCGGCGCTGAGCAGCGCGGGCGAGCCCGCCGTGGTCGGCATGCCCGCGACCTGGATATTGTCCTTGACCAGCACGGGAATGCCGTCGAGCGGACCGCGCGGGCCGTCCGCGGCGCGCGCGGCGTCGCGGGCCGCCGCCTCGGCCGGGGCGTCGAGGTTCACCGTGATGACCGCGTGCAGGGCCGGGTTCAGCCGGTCGATGCGCTGCAGGTAGAAGCCGGTCAGCGCGGCGGAGCTGAGCGCGCCCGAGGCCATCGCGGCCTGCAGGCCGGCCAGCGACGGCTGGCTCGCGCTGATCTGGGTGCCCGGGATCATGTCGCGGAAATCCGGCATGCGGGAAGAATAACGGTGTCATCGGCGGTCGGTGAAGGCGGCGGGGAGGGCTATCGCCGCGCGGTGCGTAGTCCCTCGTGGATGGCCACGGCCGCGGTCCTGACCTGGCTCAGCAGCAACGCCCGCTGCTCGGCCGGCGCCCGGACCAGCGGTGACGGCACGGTGAGCGCGGCCACCACGCGCTTGCCCTGCGTCACCTGGGCCGAGGCGGCCCACACGCCCTTGTGGATCTCCTCTTCGCTGGTCGCAAAGCCCTGCTGACCGGCGAGCACGATCTTCTTCTCGAGCAGGGCGGCGGCTTCCGGATCGCGCTCGGCCAGCGGCGCCAGGCATTCCTTGCGCACGTTGGGCGCCAGGCTGGCCAGCAGCAGCCGGGCGCTGGCGCCGCGGTCGAGCGGCAGCGACTGGCCCGGCTCGAACGAGATGCGCAGCTGCTGCGCGGACTGAACCCGGTGCACGCACACCGCCGACCGGCCGATCAGTCGGACCAGGATGACGGTCTCCCCGGTCTGTTCGGCCAGGTTCTGCATGACGGGATCGGCCACGTCGATGATGCTCTCCGCGGCCTCCGCCGCCCGGGCCAGGCCGACGAGCCGGGCGGAGAGCCGGTAACTGCCGCGTTCGTCCCCGGCCAGCAACCCGGTCTCGCGCAGCAGGGTGATGTAGCGGTAGACGCTGGGCAGGGCGATGCCGGTGCGTTCGGCCAGCTGACGAGCGGTGAGGGTGTTCTCGTCGGCGGAGAACGTGAGCATCAGGGCGAGGACGCGGCGGGCCCCCTCACACCCGTGCGCCGCGTTCGCCTCCGGAGGCATTTTGACCGCGGAAGCCTTGGCCATTGACCCTTCTCGGACAACCAGAATGTAACTATCGGGTGATGATAGCGGTGTCGATCGTATACGGTCAACGGAATTCAGGAATGGCGGCCGGCGGGCCCGATCGGGGGTGGCCGACGGGCCCGATCAGGGGTGCCAGCCGGGCGGGGCGAGCAGGCGGGCGCCGATGACCAGGGCGGCGATCGCCACCATCAGGAACAGCGTGACCCACAGGCCGGCCGGGGCACCGGTCAGCCGGGCGAGCTGATCGGCGTCCGAGCCCCGCGTCCACCTCCGGCGTCGGCCGCGGGCCAGCTCGAGCACCGGGCGCACCCCGCCGAACAGCAGGAACCACGCGGCCAGGTAGGCGAAGCCGGCCTGCACTTCGGCCGGGGCGTAGTAGCTCACGACGAACACCCCGCCCGCCGTGACCAGCACCGCGATCGCGCCGAACACGTTGCGGATAGCCAGGAACGTCGCGGCCAGCAGCACCAGGGCCAGCCACAGCATCGCGGTCAGGTGCCGCGCCGCCAGCAGCCACGCGGCGCCCGCGCCGAGCAGCGACGGCATGACGTAACCGGCGGCCGCCGTGAGCACCAGGCCCGGGCCGTTCCGCCTGCCGCGGGAGTAGGTCACCCCGGAGCTGTCCGAGTGCAGCCGGATGCCGTCAAGCCGCCGCCCGGACAGCACCGACACCAGCGCGTGCCCGCCCTCGTGCGCGATCGTGATGACCTTCCCGGCCAGCCGCCACGACCCCGTGTTCAGCACGACGACCAGAGCCACCAGGCCGGCCGCGCCGACCAGCCAGGCCGGCGGCAAGGGCTGGCTGCCCGACACCCGGTCCCAGAGCCGGGCGAGCACGGTCACGGCGCGGGCTCTTTCATGGCTTGTTCATGGCTTGGGCAGCCAGGACACGTGACCGGCCAGGACCGCGTAGCCGACGAAGGCCACGGCGTCGATCAGGAAGTGCGCGATGATCAGCGGGGTCACCCGGCCCCACCGGCGGTACAGGAAGCCGAAGATCAGGCCCATGATGGCGTTGCCGAGGAACCCGCCCGCCCCCTGGTACAGGTGGTAGGAGCCCCGGATCACCGCGCTGATGACGATCGCCCTGGACGGCCTGACGCCGAGCCGCTCCAGCCTGCTCAGCAGGTACCCGACGACGATGACCTCTTCCACGATGGCGTTCTGGGCCGCGGACAGCACCAGCACCGGAATCCGCCACCAGACGGCGGGCAGGTTCTCCGCGACGACGTTCAGCGCGACGCCGATGTGATAGGCGATCAGGTACAGGCCCAGGCCGCTGCCGCCGATGACCGCGGCGAGCACGGCGCCCCGGGCCAGGTCCCGGCCCGGCTGGCGGGCATCGAGGCCGATCGAGGACGGCCCCTCGCCCGCCCGGGCCAGCAGGTAGAAGACGAGCAGCACCGGGGCGAGCGACAGGGTGATGTTGACGAGCTGCAGGAACAGGTCGAACAGCGGACGGCCGGGGGCCAGCGAGCCGTTGAGCACCGCGGTCTGCTTGGCCAGCGACTTGTGCGCGGTCAGCGAGCCGATGAACTGGACCAGGGCGTACAGGCCGCTGGCGCCGAGTGAGACGGCGAAGACGGCGACGATCTCCCAGCGCTGCAGCCGGGCGGTCGGCGGGGCCAGCGGCGCCGGGCTGGCCGACGGGGCCGGGCCAGCCGACGGGGCCGGGGCGGCCGACGGCGCCGGGGCGGCCGACGGCGCCGGGGCGGCCGGCGGGGCCGGGGCGGTCCGCGAAACCGCGGAGCTCGTCGAGGTCTCGTCCGTCATGGTTCTTCAGTATCGCCGAACCCGCGGAGCCGAATAGCCCGCTCCGGGGCTAGCCACTAAGCTCGGTAGATCAGCGCGGGACCGCATCCGTTCGGCATCTTCACCTAGCAGAGGTCATCATGTACCAGCCCTACCCGTCCAGCGGCAAGCCGGTGGAGCCGGAGCGGCCTCCTGCCCCCGCGTCGGTGCTGAACGCGGTCAAGCTCATGTACACCGGAGCCGCCGTCAGCACGGTCAGCCTGGTCATCTCCCTGGTCGACATCGGCGGCACCAAGGACGCGATCAGGAAGGCACGACCCAGCCTCACCGCCACCCAGGTCAACCAGCTGAACACGTTCATCATCACGCTGGCCATCGTCTCCGGCGTGCTCGGGATCGCGCTGTGGCTGTGGATGGCGCGCGCGAACAGCCAGGGGCGGAACTGGGCCCGGATCGTGTCCACCGTGTTGTTCGTGCTGGCGACCCTGGACTTGTTCGGCGTCATCAGCCAGCCGAAAACGCTGCTCGGGCTGGTGTTCCCCGTGCTCACCTGGCTCATCGGCGCGGGCGCTGTATTCCTGCTGTGGCGCGGGGAATCGAGCGCGTTCTTCAAGCCACGAGGCTTTGTGTGAGCTCGGCCCCGGTCGTACTTTCCGCGGTCCCGACCCTGTTCGGCGCCACCGGCGAGCTCGATCTCGACGCCAACCGCGCGCTGTACAAGCTCGTCGCCGGGCTGGTGGACGGGCTGTTCGTGGCCGGGACCACCGGCGAGTTCCCCGCCCTGGAGGACGAGGAACGGCTGGCGCTGATCGAGCTCGCGCTGGCCGAGGCGGGGCCGGATCGCGTCATCGCGCACATCGGCGCCCCGGACGCCCGGCACGCCAGCCGGCTGGCCCAGGCGGCGGCCGGGCTAGGCGCCGCGCGCATCGCCGCGATCACGCCCTACTACCTGCCCGCGCGCCCTGATGAGCTGAGCAACCACTACCTGCACATCCGCCACGCCGCGCCCGGTCCCGAGCTCTATGCGTATATTTTTCCCGAACGGACCGGGCTGCGAGTCCCCCCGCCGCTGTTCGCCCAGATGGCGGAGGCCGCGGGCCTGGCCGGCGCCAAGGTCAGCGGATCCGCCGCGGCCGACCTGGCCGGTTACGTGGCGGCCGCGCCCGGGCTGCGGATCTACTCCGGCGACGATTCGAACCCCGCGGCCACCATGCGGGCCGGCGGGGCCGGCGTGATCTCCGGCCGCAGTGCCGCTTACCCCGAGGCCTACGCCGCCCTGCGGTTCGACCCGGCCGGGCAGGAAAGACTGGACCGGATCGTCGCGCTGGGGGCGAGTATCGGCCGGATCAAGCACGCGCTGCAGGTCCGCGGCCTGGGCGGCGCGATGGCCCGGATGACCGTGGATCCCCCGGACCCGGACACCGCCGCCGCGATCGCCGCCCACGTGGCCGCCCTTTCCGAGCTGTCTTAGCCTCTCCCCGTGCCCGCCCGGGCGCATGGATGTGGCACCGTACCGCCTGTATCGGGCAGGTTGCTACATCCATGTCATCTTTTACCGCGCCGGGCGTGAACCTCGGGCGGGGGTAGCGCGTCGTTTTCTGTAGAGGTCCGGCGTAAGCGGGGCACCGGACCTCAAAAGCTCGGCAGGCGGAAGCCGAGCGGCAGGCCCGGCGAGAGCGGGGCGCCGGGCCACGGCCGGGCGTGAGCGGGGCGCCGGGTCCCGTCGAGCCTCCGCTGCCTGGCTCAGTCGTCCGCGCTGCCTGGCTCAGTCGTCCGCGTCGAGGCTCAGCCCTCTGAGTCGAGTATGGCGTGCGCGCGGGCGACTAGCGTCGGGACGGCTAGGCCCTCCTGCTCGAAACCCTCGCCCACTGTCTGGTGCTGCAGGTAGCGCGCATGGATGCCCTCGAGCACGACGGCCAGCTTGAAGTAGCCGAACGCCACGTAGTAGCCGATCCGGGAGATGTCACGCCCGGTCCGCCGGGCGTACCCGGCGGCGAATTCGGCCCGGGTCAGGAACCCCGGGCTGGTGGTGCCGTCGGTGGTCAGGCCGGGCCCCGCGGCGGCCGATCCCAGGGTTCTTGGGTCCGGCCTGAGCCAGCCTTCCTCGCCCGGGTCGGTCCAGTAGACCAGGGTCAGCCCCAGGTCCGCGAGCGGGTCGCCCAGGGTGGCCATCTCCCAGTCCACGACGGCCGTGATCCGCGGCCACGGCGACACCATCACCAGCACGTTGTCCAGCCGGAAATCCCCGTGCACCAGCGTGGTCTCGCCTTCGGGGGGAAGCGCGGCCGTCAGCCTGGCCACGAGTTCGTCGTAACCCGGCACCTGCCTGGTCTTCGACAGGTCCCATTGCCGCTGCCAGCGGTCAAGCTGCCGCCTGAGATATCCGGCGCCGCGGCCGAGCCCGCCGAGGCCGGCCGCCTCGACGTCGACGCCGTGGATCGCGGCGAGCATGTCGGCCAGCTGTTCGGACAGGTCCGAGGCTTGCGGTTCGGTCAGCACGGCCGTGTCCTGCCTGGACCTGAGCACCATCCCGGGCACGTGTTCCATCAGGTAGAAGGGCGCGCCGATGATCTCGGCGTCAGCACAGAACGCCACCGGCCGGGCCACCGGCACCGCAGTGCCGGCCAGCGCGCTGAGGACGCGGAACTCCCTCGACATGTCGTGCGCGGTGGGTAGCACATGACCGAGCGGCGGTCTTCGGAGGACCAGCAGGCGGTCTGCGTCCGCGCCGCCAGGCGCAGGAGCGGACAGCCCCGAGACGGCCAGGCGGTAGGTCAGGTTCGAGCGGCCGCCCGCGATCAGCTGGATTTCCGTCAGCTCGACGGGCTCGCCGGCCAGGGTGTCGCTGAGCCATTTTTCCAGCCGCGCAGGGCTGGGAATTCCTGGAGGAGTGCTGGTTACGGTCATGATCTACCGAATCGTAGAACAGACAGAACGGAAATCTTAACGTCCCCCCTATGGACTAATCACCGGTGGTGACGTAAGCAGGTGAATGGGAGCTAGAAGGTCTAGACCGTTAGATCGTGGGAGGGACCCTGTGGCCGACGCGTGGATGCCGGGCGCCAGATGCATCCGGGCACAGACCGACGGGGGGCATCTCGGGGGTGGAGCACCGCGGGTGGTCTGGCTCACGCTAGGCGCCGACCCGCGCGGCGTCTCGGTTTCGTCAGCCGCACAGCGGCTCAACCAGGAAGACCGGCCGTGTCACCTGGTGTGGGACCCGCTGACCGGTGACATCGCGCAGCTGCTGCCGATCGTCCGGGCCGGCTGCGCGCTCGGCACGCCCGAGTACCTCGACTACGAGCCGGACCGGCTTCCGCATCGCCCGGCCGGCGTTAACCGCGAAGGCAGGCTGTGCGTACAGATCGGGGTGCTCGGCTCGCCGCGGGAGCCGTTCACCAGCTACCAGATGATCGGGCTGGCCGCGATCCTGGGCTGGCTGGACTCGTGGCAGATCCCGCGGCGCTGGCCGGCCGGGCCGCCGGCCCCGTTCCGGCAGCTGACCCGGCCGCGCAGCCGGGCGCTGTGGGCCCGCGGCGGCCACTACGGCGCCTCCCAGGTCCCCGAGTGCGACAACATCGGGCCGGGCGGCATCGATATCGACCACCTCACCCGGCTGGATGCTAGTATCGCCCGCGAACTGCCCGAGCCGGCCCCCGTCAACGGATCCGCCATCCGCCTCGGCCCGCGCCCGGCGCACCAGATCCCGGCCGCGGCGCTACGAGCGGCAGCCGTCTGACCCCCCGCGAGCGCGGCAAGCGTACCGGTCATGGTGTCGTTCGGAGAACCGGAGCCTGACGCCGCGCTGTGGCCGGGGACCGCCACCCCGGAGCACATCCGGCTCCGGCGGAGCCGGGACTGAGACCCTCCAGGGCGGAGCCGGGACTGAGACCCTCCAGGGCGGAGCCGCGTCGGGCGAATCGTCCTGTGGCGGTGCACGCACCACGGTTCGTTCGGTCAAAAAGAGATTTTTGCTGGCCACGTACGGCGGTCAAGGTCATACCCTGTGAGGATGAACGACCGGCTCGTGTGGATCGACTGCGAGATGACCGGGCTCGACATCGAACGCGACGCCCTGGTCGAGATCGCGTGCCTGGTGACCGACGCCGACCTCAACCTGCTCGATGAGGGCATTGACCTGGTCATCAAGCCGTCGGCGGAGGCCCTGGAATCAATGCCGGACGTGGTCCGCGAGATGCATACTGCCTCCGGGCTGCTCGCCGAGCTGCCCGGCGGGATCGCGGTGGCCGAGGCGCAGGAGCTCGTGCTCGGTTACGTGCGCGGGCACGTCACCGAGGCCAGGAAGGTGCCGCTGTGCGGTAACTCCATCGCCACCGACCGCTGGTTCATCGCCCGTGACATGCCGGAACTCGATGCCTACCTGCACTACCGGATGATCGACGTGTCCGGCATCAAGGAACTGGCGCGGCGCTGGTACCCGCGGACATACTTCTCCTCCCCCGCCAAGCACGGCGGGCACCGGGCCCTGGCAGACATCAGGGAAAGCGTGCAGGAACTCCGGTTCTACCGGGAGGCGCTGTTCGTCCCGCAGCCGGGACCGGATTCCGCGACCGCGCGGGAGATCGCCGCGCGGTACTCCGAGCCAGGGGGACCGGTCACCCCGGGCACGTGACGCGAGGAGGCCCGAGGACCGCTATACTTTCGTTAGCCGCGCGATGTCCTTCGGGGCAGCGCGCGTTCTGCTGTCGTCCGGGTTGCGTATACCGGGAAGTTCCGGGATATGCGGCGTGGCCGGGCGGCGATGGTGGGCGTAGCTCAGTTGGTTAGAGCGCCAGGTTGTGGTCCTGGATGTCGGGGGTTCGAATCCCCTCGCTCACCCCGAAGAAAACGCAGGTCAGAAGCCCCGGCCAGGATGATGGCCGGGGCTCTGGTCTTCCTGAGGTCCGATTTTGGGAGTTTGATCGGTGCCCGGCTCGGGGCCGGTCTGCCGGGCAGCTGACGGTTTACGCTCCTTGACGGAGAGCTTGCGTCCTGGGACGGCTCACCTTCGTAGCTATCAGTTAGCCTCAGGTTTATGAGCGTGCTGGGTGGCCTGGCCGACGCGTGGTTGTGGCAGCGGTCACCCACCCGCCGGGTGGTCGCGTGGGTCCTCGCCGTCGCCGGCCCCGGGCTGCTAACGCTCGCTGCACTGCCGTTGCGGTCGTCGCTCGTGCTGGGCGGGTTCCTGTTTCCCACGCTGCTGGTGGTCATCGCGGTCGCGATCATCGGTGGCACGCTGCCGACGTTCACCACAATCGTGCTCGCGGTCCTGGCGCGAGAGTTTTTGTTCGCTCCCCTGAGGCCCAACCTTGTCTCGCTGATCGGGTTTACGGTTGCCGGGGCCGCGGTCGCGGTCCTGATCGGCAAGCTTGCTCAGCTCGCCGAAGAGCAGGCGGCGTTGCTGGCGGCGGCGATCTCCAACGCTGACAGCCGTGCCGGGCTCACCCGCCTCGCCCAGGAGCAGACAGCGCTGCGGCGGGTGGCCACGCTGGTGGCGCGCGGAGCGCCCCCAGAAGATGTGTTCACGGCGGTCAGCGAGGAGGCCGGACAGCTGCTCCAGGCCGGCCGGACCACGATGGTCCGCTACGAATCCGACGGCACGGCGACTATCGTTGCTCGCTGGAGCAGAACCGGCGCCACCGTCTCCGTCGGCGCGCGGGAACCGCTCGGGGGCACAACCTCACCACGATCATCTCGCAGACCTGCCGCCCCGCCCGCCTCGCCAGCTACGCCGACGCCTCCGGCCCCGTCGGCAGGGTCGCCCAAGGGGTTGGCTTCCGCTCAGCGGTGGGCACGCCGATCATCGTGCTTGGCCGCCTCTAGTGCGCCCTGATCGCCGGCTCCGTGGATGAGCACCCGCTGGCTCCGGACACCGAGGCGCGGCTGGCGTCCTTCACCGAACTGGTCGCGACCGCGGTCTCGAACGCCGAGAACCTCGCCGAGCTAATCGCCTCCCGGGCCCG
>WNFC01000200.1_pt1 | contig 61785 bp, 54 predicted proteins | sample 5400541 | NCBI WGS metagenome assembly WNFC01 (sample SAMN13153342, study PRJNA577476) | soil metagenome | isolation source: 120 cm saprolite under Douglas fir tree site 2 hole 2 replicate 1 | place: USA:California | collected 2015-04-18
CGCCTTTGCGACCCTCTGCACCAGAGGCTTCAGCAGTCTCGTTGCCTCCACCGCTGCTCTGATTGCTACCGGGTGGAGCGAACCAGTTCCCGGGCGGGTATACCCCCGCTGTGGACCAGCGCCTTCACGGCGCACCCGGCTTGTCCGTTATACGACCTTGTCCGTTTACCGGCTGCTGAAGTTTCGCGCGGTGCTCGCATCGAAGCGACCGAGGGGCTTAGGTTCAGCCTTGATGGACCGCGACAATCAGCGCCGACGATTACATAGTGAGGACGGCGCGGAAGCGGGCCTTGCCTTCCACCACGCGCTGATATGCCTTCGCAGCCTCGGCCAGTGGGTAGGTCTCGACTATCGTTTTAACTTTTCCTTGCGCCACGAAGTCAAGGGCTTCATGGAGATATTCGGGGCCGTTTTGCTGGCTGCCAATGATGCGAATGCGCTTCGAGATAAGGTCCATTAGAGAAATCGAAAGCGGCTCCGCGTCCGCGCCCATGGTGACAAGCCGGCCGTCCGGCCGCAGTCCCTGAATGCTGTCCACCATGGACTTGGTCGAATTGGAAGTGCTGAGGATCACATCTGCGCCCCCCGCTGCGGCAAGGCTCTTTCCGTCGCGGACAATTTCATCCGCGCCGAGGTCGCGGATCAACTGGTCTTTATCGGGAGAGTGCGAAACTGCAATGGTCTCAAAGCCTGCAGCCTTCGCGTATTGCACTGCCAGATGCCCAAGCCCGCCGATGCCAAGCACGGCCACGCGCTCGTGCGGCTGGGGATCGGCCCAGCGGAGCCCGCTATAGACCGTGTAACCGGCGCAGAAGATCGGAGCTGCTTGCTCGTAGGAAACCTTGTCGGGAATCAGATAGGTGGCGTCAGCATTCATCGGCATGTACTCGGCGTGACCGCCTTGTGCTTCCAGCCCCGTGCCCTTCAGATAAGGACAGAACATCCTGCGGCCGCGCTGGCACCATTCGCAGCGTCCACACGTGGATTGAATCCATGCGGTGCCGACGCGGTCGCCCACCTTGCGGATGGCGACGTCGGGAGCCACGGCAACGATCTCGCCGACCGGCTCGTGACCGAGGTTCGTGGAAATGGTCCTGGAATGTGTCCGAGTGTCTCATGCACGTCGGTATAGCAGATGCCGCTTGCGCGCATCTTCACCAGCACTTGACCGGGTCCGGGTTGAGGCTGAGGAACATCTTTGATCTGCCACGAACTGCTCATGGCGGGTACGACCGCAGCTTTCATAGGGCTTCCTCCTGGCACGATTCGATGCGAGTGCCGTTATGCTGGGTGCATGATTTTACATCCCGCACCGCCGACTGCACGCACAAGTTGAGGTTGACCGTCAGTTAGCGAATTGTCGGCCATCCGGAAGTTAATCGGTGGTTTTCCGGATACGCCGTGACCCAGGAGAAATCCAGAAACAGTCGTGAACTGTTTAGCAACCTAGCGTGGGGCGGCTCGCCCTGCAGGTTGCCACAATTCGATCGGATTTCCCTCAGGGTCATGCAGGCGGGCGAACCGGCCGTTGGGATAAGACTGCGGGTCCATCTTGACCGCGATTCCCGCAGCTTGTAGCTGGGCCGCCATTTTGTCGAGATCCCGGACTCGGAAGTTCACCATCCAGAACTTGTGGGTATCTCCGAAATAGTCGCTCGTCTCCTCGAAAGGAGCGAAAACGGTAGGCCCTGCCTCTTGCTGCCAAACGGAATCCTCGTAGCTCGATGGTGTGAGCGAGACCCCCAGGTGTTGCTGGTACCATCGCCCCAATGCTTTCGGATCGTGAGCTCGGAAGAACAGTCCTCCAATACCCGTCACTTTTTCCATTTCCGTTTCTCCAGCGATCCCATCGCGAACAGCGGCCCCCGCAGGGGGAGGAGAGATCTTTGGCTGTAGGGCTGTCTGCGCCGCTATGCCGAGCTGGTTCCGGCTCAAGATGAAGCTCGACCCGAAAGCAAATGACAGGATTCGAAGCAGTTGGCGTCTTTGAAAACGCATCCCATCCTCCATCGGAGAGGAGCCCGACTCGAAATACGATACCTGCGCAAACGGGGCTCTGGGAAGCGTAAAGATGAGATTCTGGGTTGTCGGCCATGCGGAATGCAAATTTTGCTTGACAATATATCTTCGTGATATATCATAGTGATATGTCATTGACGTCGATTCAATTTGCCGTGCTGGGGATGTTGAAGCTCCGGCCTATGACCGGCTATGAGATCAAGCAGGCTTACCAGAAGGGGCCGGCGAATTTCATGCCGGTCAGTTTCGGGCAGATTTACCCCGCGCTCGCGAAACTCGGAAAAGAAAAATTGGTGCGCCAGGACCGACAGCCGGGCAGCCGGGGCAGTATTCGCTATTTTATTACCGGCAAGGGGGAAGAAGCTTTGCAGAGTTGGCTGTTCTCCCCGAGCGATCCGGCAAACCACCGGGAGCTGCTGCTTCGGCTATTTTTCGCGGCTCCTGCCGAGCTGGTGGGGCTCAGCGACTCCGTCCAGGCGTTCCGCAAAGCGGAAGAAGCCCGGCTCGCCCATTACGAAGACACACACAAGTGGCTGGACGACACCCACGCCAGCAATCCGCGGCGGCCGATCTGGAAGCTGGTCATGGAGTACGGAGTTTTGCAAAGCGAGTCCCGCGTGCGCTGGGCAGAAGGGGCGCTGGCGTTTATGATAAATCGAAACAGGAGGAAAAGACAATGACGAGTACCTCAGCGCATCAGAAATTCTCTGGATTGCTCATGGTGATCGGATCGCTGGTGTTTGTATACGGCGGCGCATTCCATCCCCGGATCAATACCAGCCTTGGAGCGCTCGGCAGCCCCGAGTTCTTCCAAAACTTCTACATGCACATCGCCCATCACCGCTCCTGGGAGTTCATTCACGGATTGATTCTGGCGGGGCCGCTACTGTGGCTGATGGGGGCCGGCTCGTTCTGGAGCGACCGCAATGGGTGGACCCGGATGGCGACGACTGCCATGACTCTTGCCGCCACTGCGTGGGCGGTGACGTTCGTTTTCGACGGATTTGTCGCACCGAATATCGTTCGGCGGCTGACGCCCGAAACAGGGTGGTACGCGCTCTCAGCGAACCAAGATGTTGTCATCCGAATGGGTCTGGTTTCCTGGCTGATGCTGGGGTTTTCCATGATCGCGGGCGGTATCGGAACGCTCATTTCGAGATGCACGCGAGGCGCGAACATGCTGGCTTGGGTTGGAATCTTGCTCGGAGTGTGGCCGATCATCGCGTGGGCGACAGGGGCATTTCTTCCCGGTCCTTTCACAAGCCGATATTGGAACGCGACCGCTGTGAGCACTGCTATCTGGTTTCTTGCCGCCGGAATTTTTCTAATGATTTCCGCGGAGCCGCGGGACGACCGCAGCGAACTCGCCGAAGCAAGCCGCTGACAAGGAACACCCTGCGGGCGGATCAGAAGGAAGGCGGGCGCTCGGCGGCTACGGCGAGGGTGCGCTCGAGGGCAATGCCGGCGCGGCCGAGAGTGCCCTCTTCGAAGAGGCGGCCGATGAGCGTGATGCCGTGGGGAACGCGGCGCGGGGGAGAAAATTTGGGCAGAGGATTTTTCGGGTCGGGGGCCCAGTCGGAACGCGCTTCGGAGACTTGGACGAAACCGGCGCGCAGCGTGAGCGAAGGATGGCCGGTCTGGTTGCTGATGGTGAGCATTTCGTCCCGCAGCGATGGGACGAGGAGCAGGTCCACTTGGGAGAAGATGCGGGCCATTTCCTGCGCGACTTTGCGGCGGAAGCGATCGGCCTGGACGAAATCCACGGCGGAGAGGAAACGCGACTGGCGGAAAAGATTGGGCCAGGCGTCGGGCGTTTGGACTTTGAGCTGGTCTATGCCGTGGGTGAGGGTGAGTTCTTCAAAAGCCGCTGCGCCTTCGGCAAAAAGAATCAGGTTGAGCGAGTTGTAGGGCCAATCGGGCAGCGCGACCTCCACGGGAACCATGCCGAGTTTCTTGATGGTCTCCAGAGCGGCGCGGTCCACGTCGGTGGCGGGACTTTCTTTCATCCAGGCAGGGAAATAGCCGACGTGCAAGCCCTTGCTACTTGCACCCGCGTCGAAGTCCAGGTGACTGGGGACACTCGAAACGTCTCCTGCATCCGGGCCGGAGATGGCTTGGAGGACGAGCAGCGCGTCTTCGACGGTGCGGGTCATGGGGCCGAGTTTATCGAGGGACCAGCAAAGAGTCATGGCGCCGGTACGGGGCACGCGGCCGTAGGTGGGGCGCAGCCCGGTGATGCCGCAGCGCATGCTGGGGCTGACGATGCTGCCGCCGGTTTCGCTACCGATGGAGAAGCCGACGAGGCCTGCCGCGGTGGCGGCGCCGGGTCCGGCGCTAGAGCCGGATGCGCCTTCTTCGAGGAGCCACGGGTTCACGGTTTGTCCGCCAAACCAAATATCGTTGAGCGCGAGCGCGCCGAGGCTGAGCTTGGCGATGAGCACGGCGCCCGCGGCGTGAAGGTGCTTGACGACGGCGGCGTCGTCCTTCGGAATGCGATTGCGGAACGGCTCGGCGCCGTAGGTGGTGGGAATTCCGGCGGTGTCCAGAAGATCCTTGCCGCCCCAGGGAATGCCGTGAAGCGGGCCGCGATATTTTCCGGCAGCGATTTCCTGATCGGCCTTTTTGGCTTGCGCGAGGGCGAGATCGCGCGTGAGTGTGATGACGCAGCGCAACTTGGCATCGAATTGCTCGATGCGGTGGAGGTAAATCTGAGTGAGGCGCTCGGAGGTGAGCTTGCGCTGCTCGATCCAGCGGGAGAGCTGGGTCACCGGTGCGAAAGCGATGTCCGCGTCGTTGGAGGGCAGCGGGCCGGGATCAGATTTGGTGCGAATGAATTGATCGCGCTGCGGGCCGGCGGGCTGGCCGGGCAAGACGGAATGGTAGCGCGACCACGGCGCGAGCGTTGGCTCGAGCGCGATGGTGCGCGGGCCGGTGCGGCGTTCGTAGACGGAGGCGAGGTTGACGCGCCAGGTCTGGGCGGCCATGGCGCGATCCGCGCTTGAGAGCTGCATTTGCACGAGCTTCTCGGCTTCGGCGAAAGTTGCGGGCGAAACTTCGGGGCCGACGGCGGGGCCAGTGCCGAAAGCAGGCGGCGCGCCGGGTGGGAGTTGCGTGGGTTCTTGCGCGACTTCGCTTGGATGGTCCTGTGCGTTCGAATGAACTGCGACGGCTGCGCCGAGGAGGCCGAGCGAAGTCTGAGTCAAGAAGTGCCTGCGCGATTTGGACATGGGTCCTCCGGGCAGCATTGTAGCCGAGTCCCACCGTGCGAGAGACCTCGGGATAAACTTCCGCACGCCAATGGAGGTTTACTTGGTGTCGGCGAGGGCGACGTAAGCGCCGAGGCCGATCATGCCGAGGCCGGAGGCAACGCGCTGGCCGCGGCGAAAGCGCACGCTGCTCTTGAGTTTGCGCTCGAGAGGAGCGGCGAGGACAACCACAAGAAGATCGGCGGCCGTATTGAGGATCACAGAGAAAGCGCCGAGAACCATGAATTGCAGAAAAACATGGCCGCGTTCGGGGGCGATGAATTGCGGAATGAAGGACAGGAAAAACAGAGCCGTCTTTGGGTTGAGAACTTCAGTGAGAATCCCCTGCCGAAACGCGCCCTGCGAGGGTTGCAACGCGCTGACAGCCATTTCGGCGTTTCGCGTGCGGATCATGCGGATTCCGAGCCAGACCAGATACGCAGCGCCTGCAAACTTGACAGTGTGAAATGCCACGGCAGAAGCGGCAAGGAGCGCGGAGACGCCGAGCGCGGCGGCCAACACATGGAAGAGTCCACCAACAAGGGTGCCGAAGGAAGAATGGATGCCTTCACGGCGGCCTCCGGCGAGGCTGCGCGCCAGAACGTAAAAAATTCCCGGCCCTGGGGTGATGGCCAGAACCAAAGCAGCGGCAAAGAAAAGCAAGAAACGGTGTGCCTCGAACATCCTGGAATTGTAAGGGGCCGACTTCTGGCTTGCAAGATGCTCCCTGAATCGTAAATTGTCGACGGGCAGCTGCGCTTTGGCTTATGATGACGCGCGCCACGGACAGCCGGGGCAAACCCCTGACGCAGCAAATCGGAGACGCCTTTCCATGGAAGAACAACTAAGCCTGGATTTTTTGCGTGTGGTGGAAAACGCCGCGATTGCGGCGGCGCGCACGATGGGATACGGCGACCGGCATCATGCGGACGAAGTAGCCGTGGAAGCGATGCGCAAGACGATGGACTCGGTGGAGATTGACGGGACGATCGTAATCGGCGAAGGCGAGCGGGACGAAGCGCCGATGCTGTACATCGGAGAAAAGGTGGGACTGGCCACTCACGCGCCGAAGGCTTTGTTTCCGCAAGTGGACATCGCGGTGGATCCGCTGGAAGGAACGAACCTCTGCGCGACAGGAGCGGCGAACGCCATCGCCGTGCTGGCCGCCAGCGACCGCGGCGGCTTGCTGCATGCGCCGGATTTGTACATGGAGAAGCTGGTGGTGGGGCCGTCGTGCAAGGGCGCGGTGGACCTGGATGCGCCGGTGGCCGACAACTTGAAGTCGATCGCGAAGCGGCTGGAGCGAGATGTTGAGGATCTTGTCGTGGTGGTTTTGGACCGGCCGCGGCACGAGAAGATCATCGCGGACATTCGTGCGGCGGGGGCGCGCATCCGATTGATCGGCGACGGCGACCTCTCGGCAGGAATTTCTTCCGCGGTCATTGGGACAGGAGTGCATGCGGTGATGGGAACGGGCGGTGCCCCGGAGGGCGTGCTGACCGCGGCAGCACTTCGTTGCTTGAACGGGCAAATTCTGGCGCGGCTGGTGGTGAGCAAACCGGAGCACGCCGAACGGCTGGCAAAAATGGGCGTGAAAGACACGAAGCGCATTTACGATACCGAGGACCTGGCGCCCGGCAAGAAAATGATTTTTGCGTGCACGGGCGTGACGGATGGAAATTTGCTGAAGGGCGTGCGGTTCTTCGGGGAAGGTATTCGAACGAGTTCGATGATCCTGACGCTGGATGACCGGCAGGTGCGGTTCATCGATTCGGTGCACCTGGAGAAGCGGCCGGATATTAAGGTGCGATTTAATTGAAGTGAAATGAAAAGTTTGCCGCGAATGCTACGTTTCAAAGAGCCGACGATCGACGGTAGCAGAAAATCCAAACAGAATTATTACGGTTGTTGATTTGCGATGGCTAGGAAGACGCGGTCGTCGACGGCGACGGAACGCTTGAAGAGAACCGCGGCTTTGCCGCCTGAAATCGCGACGTGATTCGCGGTGCCGCTCAACGCGGGGCCGGCTGGCTTCCCTTCGCTTCCCGTGCCATCACCAGGCTGGAGTGAAATGCGAGTCGTCTTTGGCGTGCAGTTGGTCGCGCCCAAACACGTATCGCGAATGAATACCTGACGATAGCCGCTGTTGATGGAGTTCACCGAATTTTTTGCCGGAGTGGAGGAATGGCTCGGAGTAATGGCCAGGAAGGCGACAAATCTTCCCGAGGAACTTACGGAAGGGAGGATGCTCTGCGTTCCGACTAGCGCGCCGTTCGAATCGATAGAAATGAGTTGGGTCGAGGGCTTGCACGAGTCGCCGGCACCTGCGCAGGTATCCTGCATATAGACTTGCCGCCCCGCGGGTGCGCCTTCGATTACGTTGGTTGCGGCCGAGCTGAACGCGACATACCGGCCATCCGCGCTCATCGAAGGCGTGTGGCTTTCTTCGTTTGCCGCGCTGCCGTCGGCTGCGACCGAGAGCAACGTGGTACGCGGCTGGCAGCCTGTCGCCGCGCCTTCGCAGGTGTCACGCAGAAAAACTTGCGCGCGGTCGTTTTGTACGGCGGTATAGGCAACATACCGGCCATCGAGACTCACCGCCGGTGTTTCTTCGGCAACCAGCGATGCGGCTGTGGCGCCTGCTGCTACGGGGGCGGTGCAAGGCGCCGAGGCGCAAATCGTGAAGGTCTGCGGAGCACTCGAGCCACCGCCTCCACCACCGGTACACAGGCCAGCGCAGCCCGGCGGCGGCGGAGAGCCCGGATTGAATACCGTAACCGTGGCAGTGCCCGCAGCCGTGAGCAACCCGGCGGGGATCGATGCCTGAATCTGAGTTGCAGTGATGGTTCCCACGATTAAGATCGTGGTCTTGGCTCCCGAGGTCCAATTCACCTGGGAAGCCTGCGTCGCATCCGAACTGGAGAGGAAACTGGAGCCGGTCAGTAAGAGGCTCGTCGTCGCGGCCCCGGCAACAGCAGCGTTCGGAGTGATACTGGTTAGAACCGGCAGCGGGTTCGGCGGTGGATTGATGACGAACGCGACTGGGTTGGAAAGACCATTGGTGCCGGCCCGGGTTGTGGGGCTCAGCGTGATGATGGTGGCGAGCCCAGGCTTTGCCACCAAAGCCTTAGGAACTGTTGCCGTAGCGATACTCCCCAGTATGTTTCCCGCACTGTCGGTTGGAAGGGTTGTAACGAGGGTCTGCCCATTCCACTGGACGACGGTCCCCTTCACAAAGGTGCCGCCGTTCACAGTCAGCGTAAAATCATTTACTTGGCCGGCGCTGATGACCGAAGGAGAAATCGATAGGATAGTGGCGCCGGTGTTGTTCTGAAACGTGTTGCCGTAATCGTTGCAACCCACCATCGCAAGAGCCGCCACTGCTGCGACAGCCAACGCTGTCCAAGACCGCTTCATTGATACTCCTTGCTCTTTTTCTGGCGACCCCGACCGCGTCGGGGCTGGCCTGCTTCGGCGAACGGCGGGGAACCCGCGGCGCCAGCGTACTTTGGGGGTGAGATGCCGAAATCGCGCTGCGCGTTGACCGTCTGGCGGTCGCTCAGAACCTTTGCCGGCCCATTTGCACCCCTGCTTCAGGCCGCACGTTACACGGAATCTCGGAGGCCCGAATTTCAGGGCCCACGCAACCTTACATGCTTACCATTCCGGTGGGGATTAGGTCAATGTTCATGTCGAGAGCGCTGCAGGATGTCTGAGGAAGCTGCCGGAGGATGGCTCAGTGATCTTTGGTTGCGCCGAGCGCCTCGATCGAGAGGCGGGCCAACTCACGGATGCGGACCTGGCACTCCGCATCCGGCACAACCAAAGCCCCGGCAGCGCGATAGCAGGCCAGCGCCAGTTCCTTCCGGCCAAGTTTTGCGTAAAGATCGCCGCGGGCCAGTTGAAAGAGCGGATTCGCCGGATATTTTTCGGCTAGAGGACTGATCACACGCAGCGCTTTTTCATATTGCAGATCGTAACGATGCAGATTCAGGGCGAGGTAAAAGCGAGCGAGATCGGGAGTCAGAACACCCTCCGCGATGGCGTGCTCGAGCAGGCGCACGCCTTCCTGCTTGGAGCCTCCGGGGATACCCATGAAAAATCGTAGGACTCTGGCCATGGCGCTGAGGGTGTCCACGTAATAGTTGTAAAGGCCGAGGCCCATGTCCGCATCGGCGAGGCTGACATCCAAAGTCTTGGCGCGGAGAAAATGCTCGCGGGCACGGACTCCGGCACGCGCGGCGTTGCGATTCTCGCCGCGAAGAGCATAGAGCCGCGCCGCCGCGGCGTCGGCCATCCCCGCATAGAACTGCATTCCCGCGGTTTCGTGCTGCTTGTTTTGCGCTTCGGCCAAAGAGGAGGCCTTGGCGGCCAACTCAAAATAATGATGATCCGCGCCATACTTTGCGCGCCGGCGCACGTCGGTCATTCCATATTTGAATTCCGCCGAGGTGCACCAAATGCGCCACCACAGCGCTTCGGCTTCGAGAAGATAGCCCAAAGGATGATCGGGGTGTTCTTGTTCCATGCGCTTCGCGGCTTCCACAGCTCCGGCGATGTCGAAGGAATAGATTTTGTCGAGAACGGCGGGCGTCTCGGGTGGCAGAGTGAGTTTGGCGAAGCCGGCAGGCGCGGCAAACGAAGAGAGCAAAAGAAAAATGAGCGCGGCGCGGCGGAGTGTTGGCATCGAAGGCATGACGCGTCTCTACTTCCAATGAGTCTAAGCGGTTCGCGTAAAGTTGCAAACGGAAATGGCTGGCGCAGAAGAATCTGCGTTAGGCGGCACGATGAGCATTTGCTATTCTCGGCGGACCGATGATGACGGGCAATAAAGCCGAAAAAAATGCTCTCGAGCGCGGGCTGGGCCTGAAAGAGGCCGTCGCGCTGAACATGATCGAGATGGTGGGCATCGGCCCGTTTGTCGTGATTCCCTTGGTCATCAAGGCCATGGGCGGGCCGCAAGCACTGCTGGCGTGGGTTGCAGGAGCGGTGCTGGCGCTTCTCGACGGTTTCGTGTGGTCCGAACTTGGCGCGGCCATGCCGCTGGCCGGCGGCAGTTACGTATTTCTGCGCGAAGCGTATGGTCCGGGCCGTTTCGGCCGGATGATGTCGTTCTTGTTCGTCTGGCAAACGCTGATACAAGCGCCGCTCAGCCTGGCCTCGGGCGCGATCGGTTTTTCTCAGTATGCGTCCTACCTCCATCCGCTCGGCAAGTACGGAGAGAAAGCGGTTTCCGGTGCGCTGGTGATCGTTCTCGTCGCGCTGCTCTACCAGCGGATCACTTCGATCGGGAAAATCTCGATGCTCCTGTGGGTCGGAGTCGTCGGCACGATCCTTTGGCTTATCTGGGGCGGGGCCACGCATTTCAATCCGCGGCTGGTTTTCACGTATGCTCCCGGGACCTGGAATTTTTCCTGGCTATTCTTTGCTGGGCTGGGCTCGGCCACGGTCAACACGATTTACACCTACTGGGGCTACTACAACATCTGCCACCTCGGCGGCGAGATTCGCGAGCCGGAGAAAAACATTCCACGCGGCATTTTCATTTCGATTGCGGGAATCGCGGTCCTTTATCTCGTCATGCAGACGTGCATTCTCGGTGTTTTGCCGTGGCAGCAGGCGCAGGATTCGCCTTTCATCGTAAGCGCCTTCGTCGAGAAACTTTACGGCCCGTTTGCGGCGTGGTTCGCGACGCTGATGATCTTGTGGATCGCCTTTGCGTCGCTTTTTTCCTCGATGCTGGGGTATTCGCGCGTGCCGTATTCGGCGGCGCTGGACGGAAATTTCTTCCGGGTTTTTGCGCGCGTGCACCCCAAGGAAAAATTCCCTCACATTTCGCTGTTGTTCCTGGGTGCGCTGACGTTTGCCTTCAGCTTGCTCTTCAAGCTGAAGACGGTGATCACCGCGGTGCTGGCGATGCGCCTGATCATCCAGTTCATAGGCCAGGCCGTGGGTGTCATGTTGCTGCGGCGGCGCTGGCCCCCGGAGCGGCTGCCCTTTAAGATGTGGTTGTACCCGTTGCCGGCGCTGTTGACCATCGTGGGATGGCTGTGGCTTTTTTCGCATACGGGAAAGGCCATTTGGTGGGGGTTACTGGTGATTATCATGGGACTGATTGTGTTTTTCGTGCAGGCGCGTATTCGAAAGGAATGGCCTTTCGGTGCGCCAAACTCCGAGGTCGTCGAATGAAAATATCCGGGTCCATTCTTCAGCGTGTCTTATTGTCCGTGGGCGCAGCGCTACTAATGTTCACGCCGCTGCGCGTAGCCGGACAATTTCCTGCTGCTCCTGGCACAGGTCCGGGATTAGCCGAGACCATTGAGGCTATCGATTCCGCACGAGTCACGACTCGTATCCTTTATGTGACCGCGCATCCGGATGATGAATCCGGCGCGGCCTTGACCTATCTCGCGCGCGGCCTGCACGCCGACGTGGCTCTGCTTTCCTTGACGCGCGGTGAAGGCGGGCAAAATGACCTCGGCCCGGAACAAGCGCCGCAACTGGGACTGATTCGAACGCAGGAGCTTCTGGCTGCCACGCGCGGGTACGGCGTGAAACTGTACTTCACGCGCGCGAAGGATTTTGGATTTTCGAAAACCCCGGAGGAGACCGAAAAAGTCTGGGGCGACCAGGTCCTTGAAGACATGGTACGCGTCATTCGCAGCTTTCGCCCGAACGTGGTTATCAATGGGTGGGGCGGAGTGCACGGCGGACATGGCCACCATCAAGCCGCGGGCTTGCTCACACCAAGAGCTGTGCAATTGGCCGCCGACCCGGCTTTTAGACTGCAAGGAGCAGCATCCGAACAGCAGGATTTAGCACCGTGGGGCGATCGCAAGCCCGTGCTCGTGCTGGACCTGGATCGAAGCGAGAAACCGCAGGGCTATTTCTTGCCGCTGGATGACATTTCGCCGCTTTATGGCAAGTCCTGGAGAGAAATCGGCCTCGATGGGTTTGCAAATCATCGCACGCAGGGAATCACGGGATTTCTGGGCTCGCCTTTCCTGCGGCGGCCGATCGCGCTCAAACGCGAAGATGGCGGCGAGCTGGACCCCGCGGTGCTGGCGCAACCACTCGGCGCACTCGATGAAGACTATGAAGTGGGGAATATGGGCGTGGATCCGCTTATGCGCGCGGTCAGCACGGCCGTCGCGACAGCGCGTGATGCGGCTTTGCGGCTCGATTGGAAAGCCGCGGCCGATTCACTCGTAGTGGCCGGGAAGAAGATCGACGAAGTGCCGCGGCCTTCTGTTTCTTCGCAGACGCCCGCTCCGGTCGTGTCCCTCGCTCGAAGCCTGCAACGGAAGCGGGAAAAAATTGACAGGGCGCTGGCCCTCGTTGCGGGCGTGCGGCTGGAGGCGAGCGCCGATCGAAGCGAAATCGTCGTCGGAGAAACATTTTCGGTTCGAGTGGACGCGCGTCATCGCGAAGGAATTGTGGGAGATTTTGGGAAGCCATCGTTGTTGCTTCCGGCGGAGTGGAGCGTCACAAAGGAAGAACCGGAAGCCGGCGGGACCTCTCGCTCTACGATTTCGGCAGCGAAAAATCCCCAAGGCACTGGGCGCGTTTCCGATGCGGCGTTGCCAGAACCGCCGCCACTCGTAACCGCCACTCAGGAAGCGGTCATCAACGGTTACACCTTCACGGTTTCGTCGCCCGTGACCAGCGTGCACGCGACCTCCACACGGGCGGATCGAATGACACCGCGAATCGTGCCGGCGTATATGCTGGCGGTCGAGCCGAAGCAGGCGATTGAGATCGTGGCGAAGCCAAGAAGACCGTTTGAGGTGTTGCTCCACGTGCATTCGTATGCGACGCAGCCGGGTCAGGTGCGCATTGGGCTTACCGTGCCGAAGGGATGGAGGACGGGCGCAGCCGTGGCATTGAAATTTGACGGCGCGGGCGACCGGTATGCGCGGGTGACAGTGACGCCCCCGCTGAAACTTGCCGCGGGGAAATACAAGATCTCCGCGTACGCCGAACGCGCCGCGGATCGATCTCGAAATACAAAAACGGAAAAATTCACTACATCCCTGGAGCCGTTGCCGACGTTACCGACGCAGCTCTGGAGCGAACCGGCTCAGTGCATGGTTCATGCATTCGCGGTGATTGTGCCGCAGAATTTGCGCGTCGGCTACATCAATGCGGAGAGCGAGCGCGTGCCGGACGCGCTGAAAATGCTGGGCATTCACGTGGAACAGCTGGACGCGCCGGCGCTGAACTTCGGCGATTTGTCAAAGTACAACACCATTGTCGTTGGCGTTCGGGCGTACGAGCTGCGACCCGAACTTGCGGGCGCGAACCAGCGGCTGCTGGATTACGTTTCGAAGGGCGGCACCCTGGTAGTGCAATACCAGCGCGAATTTGCGTGGGACAAATTCAAGTACGCGCCGTACCCGGCGCTGATTTCGCCACCGGCACCACCTGCGAAAGCGGGGGAGCCTCCGCCGACTCTCCGGCCGCTGCCACGCATCACCGACGAGAATTCTCTGGTCAAATTTCTGAAGCCGCCTGATCCGCTACTGAATCGTCCCAACAAAATTACACAGGATGACTTCAAGGGCTGGGTGCAGGAGCGCGGACTCTATTTCTGGACGCAGTTCGATTCGAAATATACGCCGCTGCTGGCCATGAACGATCCCGGCGAGCCCGAACTGAATGGCGGGCTCGTCTACACGCGCTACGGAAAAGGGACTTACATTTACACAGGGCTGGCCTTCTTCCGCCAATTGCCTGAAGGTGTTCCCGGAGCGTACCGCCTGTTCGTCAATCTGCTCGGTGCTTCCCGGGCAAAGTAAACCAACTCGACATATCGCTGCCGCATGCAAATCGCCGTGCTATTCTCTTCTGCCAGAGGAGTCGCACGCGAATGAAGAGATATTTTTTAATTTGTCCCGCCGCCCGCATCTTCCAGACAACGATTCTGTTGCTCTTTGCCGCCGCGCTCTTTCTGGCTTGTGCGTCGCCAGCCGCAGCACAGAAGGAAAAGAAAAAGAAGAAGGACACCTCTCCCCCTGCGGATGCTTCCAATATGATGATTCCCCTGCCCGATGAGCAGCAGATCGATTACATGCTTTCGGATATGCTGGGCGCGTGGCAGATTGGGGATATCGAGAAGCTGCACAAGGATTATGCGGATGATGTCTCGATCGTGAATGGCTCCTGGGCGCCCCCTATCCTTGGCTGGACCAACTATCTCGCCGTCTACCAGGAACAGCAAGCGCGCATGAAACAGGTGCGGATGGACCGCTCGAATACGTACATCAAGGTGAGCGGAACGGTGGCATGGGCGTGTTACCAGTGGGATTTTGCTGGCGTTGTGGATGGCCAGCCGAGTGCATCGCAGGGCCAGACGACAGTGGTCTTAGAGAAGCGCAGCAACCGCTGGGTTATCGTGCACAACCACACTTCACTCGCATCAGCCCCGCCCTCAGCAGCTCCTCCGGCGAAGCCTGCGGACGCTCCTGCAAAACCAGCGGCGCCCTGACGCTTCGCGGCAGCGGGGCCTTCCCGAGGAACTAGAAGTTCTTCAGCCCACTGTAGAGCCACATCCCCGCAATGACCAGCAGCAGAACGCCTGCCAGGATGCCCGTGCCCATAAGGGGCTTGGAGAGGGCGTCGATCTTTGCTACCAGCTCGCGCTGTTCCCTGGCCATGTGTTCTTCTGCGGCATCGAGAAAGATCTGGTCGTCTTCATGGCTGGCGAGCAGACTCCGTCGAAGCAGAAGGAACAGGAAGATGGCGGTTACGACTCCCCAGGTGATCAGCAGGTAGAGAAGTGGCCCCGTTAGCGTCGTTGATTCCATGGTGACCTCCCGTTGGAACCGTTCCGCGGTGTCCGCCCCAGGGGGGCCGACAGGGGTACTAGGGTTTCTAGGCGGAGTATAGCACCCTGAATTCAAATTTCCAGCCTCTGTATTCATGGAACCTATACAAAAGACTTAAGTACGCTGCTTCCTGTCCGCTGCCGGCGGGGCTTTCGCGGCCCAAAAAGCGGCCTTTCCGGCCCGCGTTGACAACGCCCGGAGCGGCGGGCACAATGAAAAAGCCTCGCAATGCAGCACTTGTGCCCGAATGGCGGAATTGGCAGACGCGCTAGCTTCAGGAGCTAGTTCCCTCACGGGAGTGGAGGTTCGAGTCCTCTTTCGGGCACCATTTTCCCCGCACGCAAGTTTGGAAGATAGCAGGAAGACAAGCAGATTTCTGCCGTCTGCGCTCGTGATAGCCGGAACAACCTCCGTCATGCAGCCGCGAGATAGATGTAGCGCAGGATGAATAGGACGGTGAGAATCCAAAGCAGGAGGCTCACCTCGCGGAATTTTCCCGCCGCAATTTTGACGATCGTAAAGGAAATCAGCCCGAGGCTCAACCCAGTGGCAATGCTAAAGGTCAGCGGCGTCGCCGCCATGGTGACGAAGGCAGGAAATGCGTCGGTGTATTCCTCCCATTTCACCTTGGCGATGGATTGCGGCGCTCTCATATAACTTGTTACCGTGGAAGTTCCCGTCAACGAGCCGAAGACGGTTCCGACGGCATCGGCGAGCAGCGCCCGGCCCACTCCCGGTATTTTTCCGTCTTTGACGAAGCCGGCTTGTTCGCAAACGCCGACGAGCGTACCGACGTTGTCAAAGAGGTCCACAAAGAGAAACGCAAAAGTAATCTCAAGCAGCCCCAGATGCGCGGCGCCACGCAAGTCTAATTGCAACAGCGTGCTGGAAGGATGCGGGATGGCAACCAGAGACGCGGGCCAGTGCGCCATCCCGCGAAAAATTCCGTACAGCGTCGTGCCAAGAATGCCGAGCAGAATCGCCCCGTTACTTTTCTGACCATCAACACGAGCGTGAGCACCAGGCCGAGGCAAGCGGCCTGCACTGCCGGATCGGAGAAATTTCCTATGCCGACGAACGTCGCGGGATTCGCCACCACCAGCTTCGCGCTGCGCATTCCCACGAATGCAATGAACATGCCAATCCCCGCCGCGGTCGAATGCTTCAAACAATCGGCGATGCCATTAACGATTTGTTCTCGGACACGCGTGACGGTCAGCAGGACAGCACGCCGGAAAAAAATACAACGCCGAGCGCCGTTTGCCAGGGGATGTGCATTCCCAGGCAAACCGAATACGTGAAGTACGCGTTCAGAGACATTCCCGGCGCCAGCGCGATTGGGTAATTCGCATACAGGCCCATGACCAGCGACGCGCCGCCGAGGAAATGCAGGTGGCGAACAGCACGCCGTCGGCGGGCATGCCGGCTTGCGCGAGGATTTGCGGATTGACGACGATGATGTAAGCCATCGTCATAAACGTGGTCAGCCCGCCGAGGAGCTCTCGCCGCACGGTCGTCTGGTTTTCCGCCCGCTTGAAAAAGCGCTCGATCAATGCTTCACTCCGCGACCGGTTCGAGTGGCTGATGATGCACGCATCTTGCGGTACAAAAGAAGCTGACACTTTAGGGTGAGTGTAAAGTTCAGTCAATCCAGGTCGCAAATTCAGGGGTCGAATGCGAATTGCTGCAAGGAAAGAAAGCACGCGGGGACGCGAAGTGCCGGATCTCGATTGGATCGGGGCCCATGCCGAATGCCCTGGCCAGAACGAAGCCCAGCGGTGTTAGAATCCCCCGAGAGTCAGCCTCCGGAAGAGACGGCACGGAATGTTCCTTTTCAACAAGAGAGCCATCGGAGCAAGGCACGCCCCCGAAGGTCAGACTGGATGCGAGAGGAGAATTTCAATGAGGAAATATGGGATTACGCTGGCATGTTTTCTTATTCTCATGGTGGCGACGATCATTGTGGCGTGCGCGAAACCGTACCATGAGGAAAACGAACGATACGTCTTCGTTGCGACCAATATTAATTTGCCGTACTGGCAGGAAGCGCAGGCTGGTTTTCTGGACGCGGCCAGGGCGCTCGGCGTAAAGGCCGAGATGACCGGCCCGGTGACGTATGACCCCAGCGCAGAGGTAGGCATCTTCCGGCAGGTCGCGGAACAGCACCCGGCGGGAATCTGCCTTTCCGCGGCGCGACCGGAGATTTTCCAGGCGGATATTGACAAAGCCGTGGCGCAAGGCATCCCGGTAATCTGCGTGGATGCCGATGTGCCGAATTCCAAGCGTATCCTGTACATCGGGACGGATAACTTCAAGGCGGGGAGAGAGAGCATGAAGAGGATGGCGGCGCTCATTTCCGGCCGGGGAAATATTGTGGTCGTCACCATCCCGGGACAGGGCAATCTGGACGATCGGTTGGCCGGAGTGGCCGACGCGTTGAAAAACTTTCCCTCGCTGAAGCTGTCGAAGATACTGGATGACAAGGGCGATTTGCGGAACGCTTATGACCAAATCTCTGAGCTGCTACAGAAGAAAGAAAAAATAGACGGAATTATTTGCCTGGAAGCGACGGGGGGGCCCGGCGCCGCCAGCGCCCTGCACCGATTGGATCTGGAGGGCAAGGTACCGATCGTGGCGTTCGACAAAGATCCAGATACATTGGGATTGATCGAGAAGGGCGCCATTGCATCGACGATTGCGCAGAAACCTTATGTGATGAGCTACTACGGGCTGAAATTTCTGGACGACCTGCACCACAACGCGGTGAGGGAATTCAAGGACTGGCGCACCGCTCCGGCGGCCCCGTTGCCAACCTGGGTGGATACCGGCACGGCCGTCGTGGACAAGAGCAATCTGGCGGCATTTCGCGAGGCGCTGTCTGCGCTCCCTAAACCCTAGTGAGCAAAAGCGGCGACCGGACCGATTTGAGTGGTAGCAAACTACGCCGGGGGCGGAGGCCAGGGGCCCCCATTTGACGACGCGTTGCACGATTCGCTACGGTGTTTCCGCAAGCCGATCCAAAACAGTTGCGAGGACCCGCATGCTTTTCTATCTCTTCGCGATTTCGTTCCCTGAGTGGCGGCCGCACTTTGTCTTTCTGGACACGCCGCACGCCAACGAAATGATGGTGCTGCGTTGGCTGCACCTCGTCTTCGGGATCATCTGGATTGGATTGCTGTATTTCTTCAATCTGGTGCTGACGCCGGCGATGAAACAGTGCGATCCCAAGCTGCGAATCAAAATCTATCCCGAGCTGATGCCGGGTGCGATGGGCTGGTTCCGTTCGTCCGCGCTGGTGACGGTGATCGTAGGCTTGCGCTATTTCACGATTCATCTGGCCTCGGACGCGAGGGCCGCCGGAGATCGTTCCCTCATCGGCAAGTGGTTCGGCTGGTGGCTGGTGGTGTGGCTCGTCGCATATGTTTTCATTTACGCGCTGCAGCTCCCCGCGAAAGGAATCCTCAACAACACGTGGTTGCGGGTCATCGGCGTTTCGGTTGTTGTGATTGCCGCCTCGTGGCTGGTCCTCGTTCTGAACGGCGGCCCCGATGTATCGAATGCACATCTGGCGATCAGTGTCGGCGGCGGGCTGGGCTTGGTCATGCTGCTAAATACCTGGGGAGTGGTGTGGCGGGTGCAAAAACGGCTGATCACATGGTCGCGCCTGAGCATCAAAGAGGGCGTACCGATGCCGCCGGAAGCGGAAAGATTGATGCGCTGGAATTATCTTACGGCGCGAACTTCGTTTTGGCTGTCGTTCCCGATGTTGTTCTTCATGGGCGCGGCCAGTCACTATTCGTTCCTCAGTACCATCGCGCGATAAATCGGGCGAAGGGCCTCCATGTCTGATGAAAAAAACTACAACGTCTTCGCGCCGGCAACCGGCGTGCCGATCAAAGCCTGGACCAAAGGCGTCCCATTGGAAGAACAGGCGCGCAAGCAACTTCTAAACGTCGCGCAGCTTCCCTTTATCTTCAAGTGGGTTGCGGCCATGCCGGACGTTCACTGGGGCATCGGAGCAACGGTTGGCAGCGTCATTCCCACGAAAGGCGCAATCATCCCTGCCGCCGTGGGTGTGGACATTGGTTGCGGCATGATGGCCCTACAGACGGATTTGAACGCGCGCGATCTGCCGGACCATTTGAAAGCCATCCGCAGCGCGATCGAAAAGGCAGTTCCGCATGGCCGCACCAATCACGGGGGCCGCGGCGACATCGGCGCTTGGCGAGAGATTCCTATGCGCCACAATGAAGTCTGGCAAACGCTCAAGCCGCGCTACGACGCCATTCTCGAAAAGCATCCAAAGCTCGATCGAGGCAATCATTCGAATCATCTCGGCACGCTCGGCACCGGCAATCACTTCATCGAAGTTTGCCTGGATGAATCTGAAAATGTTTGGTTCATGCTGCACAGCGGCTCGCGCGGTGTCGGGAACCGCATGGGCAGCTACTTCATCGAAGTGGCGCGCAGAGACATGGAGAAATTCTTCATCCATTTGCCGGACAAGGACCTCGCCTATTTTTCGGAGGGCTCAGAGCACTTCGACGATTACGTCGAAGCCGTCGAATGGGCGCAGGATTTTGCACGCTGGAACCGTCACCTGATGATGGAGCAAATCGTTGGCGCGGTCCGCGATTCCGGAGAAGTGCGGCCCTTCGTGGCGGAGTTGAAGGCCATTAATTGCCACCACAACTACGTGGCGCGGGAACGCCACTACGGCCAAGACATTCTGGTGACGCGCAAGGGCGCAGTCCGCGCCCGCGAAGGCGACATGGGCATCATTCCCGGCAGCATGGGAGCGCGTTCCTATATCGTGCGCGGCAAAGGGAACATGGAAAGTTTCATGAGCTGCAGCCACGGGGCCGGACGCGCGATGTCCCGCACGGAAGCGAAGCGGCGATTCACCGTGGAAGACCACAAGCGCATGACGTCGGGCGTCGAATGCCGTAAGGACGCCGAGGTCATCGACGAAACGCCCGCGGCCTACAAGTCCATCGAAGCGGTCATGGCGGCGCAGAGCGATTTGGTGGAGGTCGTCCACACTCTGCACCAGGTGGTTTGTGTCAAGGGATAGAACTAGAATGAAAGAAGGAGGCGGGCCAGGTCGTCCCGCCTCCTTTGTTTTCCCCTCTCGGGGAACCGGCCACTCTGACGGAGGGCGAATGGCCGGTCGTGTGTTGGCCTGCCTATATAATCCCGGAATCTTGAAAAAAGTTCCTGAGGAACCAAGAAAAATGACTAAAATCACGGTGGAAAAATAGCACCTGCGCACTGGCGCGATACTCCATGCCACGTCCTTCACACCCCAGCCCCGATAACATCTTGCGTTTTCTGCAAATTAGAAGCGCACCCGCCTCTACCAACGAGATCGCCCAGGGTCTGCACCTGAAGAAAGCCGATACTCGCCCGCTCTTCAAGATTTTGGCGAAACTCAAGAAACGCCATGCCATTGAGGAACTGCCCGGCGGGCGGTACCGCCTCACGGGCCGCAGGTCGGATCGGGAATCCTCCGGTCTGGAGCAGCGTCCCGCCCGGCTGCAGCAAATCCAACGGCCCGCGCTAGCGCAGCACGACGAAGTAAAAGGACGCCTGGTCCTCCATCACGATGGCTACGGTTTTGTCGTTCCTGATTCACCAATGCCGCAGCTCGATGGTGACGTCTTCATTCCGCCGGACGCTATCGAAGACGCGATGCACGGGGACCACGTGCTGGCAAGAATCCGGCGCCGCGGCGGCGGCGCCTCCAGTGCGCAACGCGCCGAAGGACGCATCATTCGAATCCTCGATCGTGCGCACCCCAGCATCGTCGGTTTATTTCGCTACGGCCCACATGGGAATACGGTCCTGCCGTATGACGTTCGAATCCAGCACGAGGTGGAAATACCACGCGGCCAGGAACTGACGCCAGGTCTTTGGAAGAAACTGGGCTTCAGCGGCTCCGATGAAACAAGCATCCGAGGAAGACGCATCCCGCGCCTGGACGAGCTTGATGGGGCCGTTGTGAACGTCGAACTGGTGCGATATCCGCGCGGAGGTGCACCCGCCACGGGCCGCGTCATTGAAATCCTCGGCCGTCCGGGGGAACTCGGCGTTGACATCGAGATCATCATTCGCAAACACCACCTGCCACATACCTTTTCCGCTGAAGTCCTGGAAGAAGCGAAGCTTCGCGCACAGCCTGTGAGTGATGCGGATCGAGAGGGACGCGAAGATTTTCGCCATCTTCCCATCGTCACCATTGACGGCGAGACCGCACGCGATTTTGACGATGCCGTATACGTCGAGCACCGCGCCGATGGCGGCTGGCATCTGCAGGTCCATATCGCGGACGTCGCGCATTACGTTCGAACCGCGACGGCACTCGACCAGGAAGCGCGCCTTCGCGGGACTTCCGTCTATTTTCCGGATCGCGCCGTGCCCATGCTTCCCGAAGCTCTTTCGAACGGCATGTGCTCGCTAAAACCCCGCGAGGACCGCCTGGTGATGAGCGCGCTGATGGAATTCGATGCGGCCGGCCGCATGAAATCTTCGCGCATGGCGTCCGGCGTCATTCGCTCCGCCGAGCGTATGACTTACACCAACGTCAACAAGGTGCTCGAAGGCGACGCCGAGATGACCGGGCGCTATGCGGCGCTTGCGCCTCATTTCCGCGGCATGAAGGAACTCGCCCTGCTCCTCAACATCCGCCGCAACGAGCATGGCTCGATCGACTTCGATCTCCCCGAGCGGGTCATCGAATTCGACGACCAGCAACGCATGACCAACATCTCGCGCAGCGAGCGCAACATCGCGCATCGCTTGATTGAAGAGTTCATGCTCGCCGCCAACCGCGCCGTCGCGGGCTACCTCCTCAAGCGCGGCATCGAATCTCTGCACCGCGTGCACGAGAAACCCGACCCGCGTAAAGTCCTGGAATTCGAAGAGCTGGCGCGCGCGTTTGGCTATTCACTCGGCGTCGAAAATCTGCATCAGCGGGAAATCACCGTGCGCCACGGGCGGGTCCCCGCGCCCGCAAAAGCCGGACGCCCCGAGTCCTACGGCCACGGCCGGGAGCGTGGCATGAAGGTCGCGCTCCCCGGTGCGGAATTGCGGATTACGCCGCAGCATTACCAGCGGCTCATTCGAAAGGTCGTCGGCAAACCCGAAGAACGCATCGTGTCCTACCTGATGCTGCGTTCGCTCAAGCAAGCTCGCTATGCCGCCGAACCTCTTGGCCATTTCGCGCTGGGGTTTGACGAATATACTCACTTTACTTCACCCATCCGCCGCTATCCGGACCTCATCGTCCACCGAATCTTGAAATGGGCGCTCGACCATCCGAAAGATACTTCAACCTTTTCAAGCGCCCGCGTTGCCGCGGCTCCGGGTTCTGAGGCCGCGCTGTACTCACACCGGGTCTTGGAAGAAATGGCCACCGAAACTTCCGAAGCGGAGCGCCGCGCCGCCGGCGCCGAACGCGAATTGATGGATTGGAAGACCGCGCAGTTTATGGAAGCGCATCTGGGCGAGGAGTACGATGCGTTGATCATCTCGATACAAAAATTCGGCTGCTTTGTCGAGCTGTTCGAAGTATTTGTGGAAGGGCTTCTTCCCGTCAGTGCCCTGGAAGAATTCGCCGGCGCCCGCTGCGTCTATCGCGAGCGCGATCACGCCATGGTCGCCCTATCAAGTCAGGAAGGCCGCCGTGGCGGGCCTGGCGTCCGCCATGGCCGAGGCTCCAAGGCAAAACCGATGGAATGGCATCTCGGCGACCGCGTTCGTGTCCGCGCCGAACGCATCGATCCCATGCGGAAGCGGGTCGAGTTCGCGCTGATCGGGGGAAATTAAGGAGGAATTCCGGATTTCAGGGAACCGACGCGACCGAAACGTGAAGCGCCTGGTGATCTTCTATGCGTCCGGAGCGGCCACGGCGTCGGACTGTACCTCGGACGCCCCAGCGAATTCTGCTATTCTGAAATGCTCCCGTAGCAACGGAGCTGCCCCGGCTGCGCTTCAAGATTCTAGAACAGAGAGGTTTCAACCCTCGTGACGCCATCCACGCTTTCCCCGCAAGCCACCAGGCGCGTTGCTAACTTCAACGCGGGTCCGGGTGCGCTTCCCCTCCCCGTCCTTGAGCGCATCCGAGAAGAGCTGCTCGACTGGCGCGGCAGCGGCATGTCCGTGATGGAAATGAGCCACCGCTCGATCGAATTCGAAAGCATCATCGCCGCGGCGGAACAAAAGCTTCGGAGTCTCCTCGGAATTTCAGACGATTACGCGGTGATTTTCCTACAGGGCGGCGGAAGCATGCAGTTCACGATGGCTCCGATGAACCTCTGCTTGCCCGGGAAACCCGTGGACGTCCTGCACACGGGAATGTGGACCGCGAAAGCGATCGGCGAACTGAAGAAAGGCGTCCTCCACAATATCGCCGCCTCCACGGAAGCCGAAAAATTCACGCGCCTTCCGCGCAAGGAGGAAATCCAGTTTTCACCGGACGCTTCCTACGTGCATATCTGCACGAATAACACCATCGAGGGGACGCAGTGGAGCGCCCCGCCGGAAACTGGTGGGGTGCCGCTCGTCGCCGATATGTCCTCGGACATCGCCTCGCGCGCGATCGATGTGAATAAATACGGAGTGATTTTCGCCGGCGCGCAGAAAAACCTCGGCCCCTCCGGGGTTACCGTCGCGATCCTCCGCAAGGACTTGGCCGAACGCGCCGATAAGAACCTCCCCACGATCCTGCAATACCGCACCCACATTAAGGAGAAGTCTCTGTATCACACGCCCCCGACCTTCGCGGTCTACATCGTTGGGCTGGTTTTGGAGTGGATTGAATCCGCAGGCGGGGTTGCCGCAATCGAAAAACGCAACGACGCCAAAGCCAAGCACCTGTATGACACGCTCGAAGCCAGCAGCGGTTTTTACCGCTGCCCCGTGGAAAATGGCTCGCGTTCAAAAATGAACGTGGTCTTCCGCGTGGCCGGAGGAGACGAATCCATCGAGAAGCGATTCGCGGCGGAAGCTGCCGCTGCGGGGCTGGCCGGCACGCCGGGCCACCGCTCCGTCGGCGGCCTGCGCGTTTCTCTCTACAACGCGGTGACGCTCGAAGCCGTCCAAGCCCTCACCACCTTCATGCGCGAATTTCATCGCACCCGCGGCTGAAATTCGCGCCGCAAAAGAAAAGTGCGCGGAAGGAACGTCCCTCCAGCGCACTTTCACTTTTTCACTCTCGTTTACGCCAAGTCGAAAAGCAGCACTTCGGCATTTTCCACGCCGGTGAGCTCCAAGGATTTTTCAGCGGAGATGGCCGCGCCATCGCCCACCTCCAGCATCGTCCCATTCAGCTTCACGCTGCCCCGCGCCACTTGCACGTAGGCATGCCTGTCTTTTTTCAGCTCATGCTTCACCGTATCCCCGGAGCCAAGCACTGTGGCGTAAAGCTCGTTGTTCTGACGGATTTTCACCGAGCCTTCGCGTCCATCCGGCGAAGCCACCAGCCGTAGCTTCCCGCGCTTTTCGGCTTCGCTGAAGTTTTTCTGGTCGTAGACCGGCTTCAGCCCCCGCTTCTCCGGCAACATCCAGATCTGATACAGATGCACCGGCTCCGTCTTCGACGCGTTGAACTCGCTGTGCGCTACGCCGGTCCCCGCGCTCATGTACTGCACGTCGCCGGGCTTGATGACCGACCCGTTGCCCATGCTGTCCTTGTGTTCGAGCGCGCCTTCCAGCACGTAGGTCACGATTTCCATGTCGCGGTGCGGGTGCGTCGGAAAACCGCCGCCGCCGGCAACACGGTCATCGTTCATCACGCGCAGCGTCCGGAATTGCACGTGTTCCGGATCGAAGTAGTCCGCGAACGAGAATGTGAAATGCGAATCGAGCCAGCCGTGGTCGGCGCGGCCGCGCTCGCTGCTCTTTCGAATGTCGATCATCTCCCACCTCCGTGTTTTGACAAACGGATAATACTCGTTATAACGACAATTGTCAAGAGGCACATTGAACCTGCCCCTGCAGCCCCATAAACGTCTCAGTTTGTGGACTTTGCCCGGCCCTTCGCCCAGTTTCCGGGGCCGCCCCCTTTGGTGTACAGTGGTATTGCAAGACAGCGTTTGTTTTTTGCCTCATCCCCAGAGGAACGCTTAATGGACTCCCCTTTGTCCGCGACGCAGACGAAAAAACCGGAAGGCTCCGTCACGCCCCGCGAAACTCTGACCGTCACCGACAACCGCACCGGCCAATCCTACGAACTTCCGATTACCCATGGCACCATCCGCGCTGCCGACCTCCGCCAGATCAAGGTGGATCCCAAAGAATTCGGCATGATGAGCTATGATCCTTCCTTCAACAACACCGCCTCCTGCATCAGTAAAATCACATTCATCGACGGCGACGCCGGCATTCTGCGTCATCGCGGCTATTCGATCGAAGATCTCGCGGAAAAGAGCACTTATCTCGAAACCGCCTACCTACTTTTGAATGGTGAACTGCCCACCTCCCCGCAGCTCAAAGACTGGGCCTACAACGTCACGCATCACACCTTCATCCACGAAAGCATCAAGAAATTCCTGGACGGCTTCCATTACGATGCTCATCCGATGGGCATGATGATGTCCACGATCGCGGCTCTTTCCACCTTCTATCACGACGCGAAAGACATCTTCAGCGTTGAATCGCGCAAGAAGCAGACTTATCGCCTCATCGGGAAGATGCCGACGATTGCGGCATTCTCTTACCGTCACACGCTGGGAATGCCCTTCGTTTATCCGGACAACGACCTCAGCTACACGGGCAATTTCCTGAACATGCTTTTTCGCACCACCGAGCCAAAGTACCGGCCCAACCCGACTCTCGAGCATGCGCTCGACGTTCTTTTCATTCTGCACGCGGACCACGAACAAAATTGCTCCACCAATACGATTCGCGGCGTAGGGAGCTCACACGTCGATCCGTACTCCGCCACCGCCGCGGCCATCGCCGCGCTCTATGGCCCGCTGCACGGCGGCGCCAACGAAGAAGTTCTCCGCATGTTGATGGAAATCGGCTCGATTCAGAAAGTTCCGGAGTTTATCAAGCGCGTGAAAACCGGCGAAGTGAAGCTCATGGGCTTCGGCCACCGCGTTTACAAAAATTACGATCCTCGCGCCCGCATCATCAAGCACATCGCCTACGAGGTGTTCGACCTCATGGGCAAGAATCCGCTCCTCGAAATCGCTCTGGAGTGCGAGCGCATCGCCCTAGAAGACGAATATTTTGTGAAGCGCAAGCTCTATCCCAACGTGGACTTCTACACCGGCCTCATCTACCAGTCCATGGGGTTTCCCATGACTATGTTCCCCGTTTTGTTCGCGATTCCGCGCACCTCAGGATGGATCTCGCAGTGGGAAGAGATGCTCCTCGACCCCGAACAGAAAATCGCGCGGCCCCGCCAGATCTATCTCGGCCACGACACGCGCCATTACGTCCCCATCGATCAGCGCGGTTAGCAAGTCCCTATATCCGTTTTGAATACCCCTGGCAGGGAAGTCTCTCGACAATCCCTTCGCCCCGCGTATAGTTGTTGGAGAGAGGTGGTATGGCTCAAAATCCGGTCACAACTTCGAATTCGGGGGCGCGGCGGCGCAGCCGGCGCGTGCTGATGCAAGTCCCCCTGCGACTTCGAGGGGTGGACGCCCAGGGCCAGAACTTCGAGGAATTCACGGAAACTCTCGCTATTAACGCACACGGCGCACTGGTCTTACTTGCTGCACGCGTCACCAGCGGCAGCGTCATCCAGATGCGCCACAACAAAACGGAAGAGGAACAGGAGTGTCATGTCGCGTTTCTCGGTCCAGTGCGTACCGGCAAGAGCGAGGTAGGCCTGGAGTTTTCCGCACCGCGCCCCACTTTCTGGCGCGTGGCGTTTCCTCCCGAAGACTGGTCACCCAAGCATCCCGAAGCCCGCACCGTCTCCAGCGCCCGCGGGGACAAGTAGAAAGCTTTCCTCGGTTCTCGTCGCCTCTTCCCTCTCCGTGAACTCCGCAGTAAAAGTGTGCCCAGCGCGATCTACTTGTTTTTCTCATTCCGCACGAGTGCCGTAGGCGCACCGGAACCCGGCCCGGAAAGGTTTGTGTGGCAACTCTGTTTTCACCACGCAGCAAGGCGCCGGCTGGGAAATGGAACGAATTAGCCGGCCGGCCCTTTTTTCCCCATCATCGCCGACAACAGCCATTTCCTCAAAACAGCAATGAAATACGGCTTCGTCTCGCGAAACATCAGCCCCATACCCTCGTTTTCATCTACAAAGACGACGCTGGCTTGCGCTTCAAAAAACTCCGTCGCCGTGAAAACTTTTACTCCCAGCGCTGTCCCCACCGGATAGGGACTTACCGTTTCCACGTAGCAGCCATTCAAGCTGAGTTCCCGGACCTTCGCCGTGATTTTGTCTTCCGACGTTCCGTGGCGCATTTCGATGGCCCCGGCGAATGTATATCGGGGAGTGCGGCGGCGTTCTTGTTCCATGGTTCTCCGGGGAAGAGGAAATGTGCCGATTCTATCCCTCCCGCCCCAATTCTCCTCCAAAAATCTCTCTCCTTTTGTTTGAGAAATTGGAATGTTCCATCCGCGCTTGACTTCAATCTAGGACACGCCTAACGTGGTTACAGATGCGTTTTACCAAGCCAATGTTGCTGGCGGTGGTAGCGATTGCCCTCGCTGTGTATGCCTTCGACTGCCTTGCCATGTCGACGCCCGAGCAGGCGATGCAATGCTGCAATTCGATGCCCTGCTCATCGCACGGCCACCAACACAGCCAGGAATGCTGCAAGACGATGCCGTCCATGCACGCGCCTTTTGTACAGCCGGCCTCGGCACATGGTCCATCCTTCACACCCGTTTTTGTCGCCGTGCTTCCGGCCTTTAATGCCTCGCAAGGATTGAATTCTTCAGCAGCCGTCCTTACGGCACATTGCCACGCGCCGCCAATTTCCCCAATAGCGGCTTCTTCCCGTCTTCGAATCTAGTCAGCCTTCCAGTCGTCTCCCAGCTCGAAGTATTCGTGTGCTTGGAATCGCCATTTTTGCTGCAGGAAGAATTCGTGAGAATACGAAATCAATTTTGGTGTGGCCTTGGAATGCACACTTCTAGGAGAAGGCAATGTCATTGATGACGCAAAAGAACGGGCCACCGAGATTCTTGTTCAGACTCATTGAGACTAGCTTGCCGGCCCTGCTATTTTGCCTTGCCCTTGTCAGCGTGAGCTCTGCGCAGGAGTCAACGCCTCACCAAGCCCAGGCCGTGACGCCACTCGCCGAATTGCTCGCGGAAGCGGAGAACAATCCGCAGATCGAAGCGGCGCGACAAGGCTGGCAAGCGGCAAAGCAGGTCCCGACCCAGGTCTCGACACTGCCCGACCCGCAATTCACTCTGCAGCATTTGAGCGTCGGCAGCCCGCGCCCGTTTGCGGGTTACACAAACAGCGACTTTGCCTACATCGGCCTCGGAGTTTCGCAGGACATTCCGTATCCGGGCAAGTTGCGCTTGAAGGGTGAGATTGCGAAGCGCGAGGCGGATGTTTCGCAACAGCAGATCGAGACTGTGCGCCGCGCCGTCCTCGCGGAACTCAAGACGGCGTATTTCCAATTGGCCTACCTGTCCAAAACACTGGCCATTCTCGAACAGGACGGTGAGCTGCTCAAGCAGGTCGGGCAGGCGGCTGACGCCCGCTATCGCTCCGGAATGGGCTCTCAACAGGATTTGCTGCAGGCCCAGCTGCAACAGACGAAACTGCTTCGCGAAATCGCGATGCACCATTTGGAAGTGGGCAAGCTCGAAGCTCGACTGAAGCAGCTTCTCAATCGTCCTCAGGATTCTCCAGACATCGAGCCAGCCGAGCTCGCGGAAACACCTCTTGTGCAGACCTATGCCGACCTTTTGGCCGCGACGCAAACTCAGAATCCGGAAATTGCGGGCGCAAGGAAGATGATCGAAAAGCAATCGCTCCAAGTGGACCTCGCACGCAAGGATTTCTACCCTGACTTCAACGTGCAGTACATGTGGCAACGCACCGACCCCACGCAATTCCGCGCCTACTACATGCTGAGCGTTGGCGTGCGCGTGCCCATTTACCGGGGACGCAAACAACGCCCCGAACTCGCGCAGGCCGAAGCGGAGCAGCTTCGCACGCGAAGCGAATTTCAGGCGCAGTCCCAACAAGTCGCTGCGGAACTGCGGGCGCAGTACGTGCTTGCCCAACAAACTTCCGAACTCCTCAAGATTCACCGCGAAGGGCTGTCTCCACAGTCGCGGTCGGAATTTCAGGCCGCCTTGGCCGCCTACCAATCGAACAAACAGGATTTTCAGGCACTGCTGGCGGCGTTTCTCGACGTGCTCCGCTTCGATCAGGAGTATTGGCAAAACGTCGCGGAATACGAGACCGCGATCGCGCGGCTCGAACAGATGACGGGATTGTCGCTTCGCTAGAAAAGGAAAATGAACATGCGGAATTATCGAAATGCGTTCGTGTTCGCCCTGGTGGGCAACCTCGTGCTCGTCGGAGTCCTCGGCGGATTGTGGTGGCGCTCCCAGCAGCACAAGAAGACGGAAGCGGCCCTGCAGACGAGCCCCGGCGAAGCAGCCCAGAACTCCCTAAACGGATGGGAGAGTGCTGCTATGGCGCCGCAAGAAACGGCGCTCGTCCCTGTTCAGCTTTCGCCCGAACGCCTGCAAAGCATTGGCGTCAAGACCGGCCGGGTGGAAAGCAGGATTGTCGAAGACGAGATCCGCGTTACTGGAAACGTTGCAATCGATGAGACCCGACTCTCCACCGTGCAGGTGCGGTATTCCGGTTACATTCAGAAAGTCTTCGCGGACGCCACCTATCAATACCTCCGCAAAGGGCAGCCGCTCTTCACCATCTACAGCCCGGACCTCGTCGCTACCGAACGTGAGTATCTGGTGGCGAAGCAAAACCACCAACGTGTGGCGCAAAGCACCGTCCCCGGTGTCACTGAGGGAGCCGCATCTCTTTTGGAGGCTGCGACCGAACGATTGAAACAATGGGGCGTCTCACAGCGGGAAATCGCCCGGCTCGAATCTACCGGCGAAGTGCAGAAAGAATTGGAGGTTGATTCTCCCGTTTCCGGCTACATCACCGAACGCAACGCCTTGCCGAATCTCACCGTTCAGCCGGAGACCCGGCTTTATTCCGTCGCTGATCTCTCCACCGTTTGGGTGCTCGCCGAAGTGTTTCAGAACGATTTGGGAAGAATAAAAGTCGGAGACCGCGCCTCACTCACTGTCGATTCCTATCCGGGCCGCGTCTTTGATGGCCGGGTGAACTTCATCTACCCGCAGGTGGACATGATGACGCGCACCGTGCGCGCGCGGCTCGTCTTTGCAAATCCGGGTCTCAAACTTACGCCGGGAATGTTCGTAAATGTCGTTCTGAAGGTGCCCATGGGCAAGCAGTTGGTCATTCCCGCAAGCGGTGTTCTGCAATCCGGCAAACGCCAGATTGTTTTCGTGAGCCGCGGCAATGGCTACATCGAACCGCGCGAAGTGCAGCTCGGCTCCCGTGCCGGCGACGATTTCATCGTGCTGAAAGGAGTGAAAGCAGGCGAGGAAATCGTCACCTCCGCCAATTTCCTGATTGACTCGGAGAGCCAGCTCCAGGCGGCACTCGGTACGTTCGTTCCTCCACCACCGGGCGCAGGAGTGGCAGGAGCGATCAATGCTCCACAAGCGAAAGTGGAACTTACGACCGAACCCAACCCTCCCCATAAAGGTGCCAACACCTTCCGGGTAAAGCTCACCGAGGCCAGCGGAGCACCAATCTCTGGTGCGGAAGTTTCTGTCACCTTTTCCATGCCCGCCATGCCGGCGATGGGCATGGCTGCCATGCGCACGCAGGTTACTCTCACGGAAAAAGGAAACGGGGTTTATGAGGGCACGGGGCAGTTGGATAGCGGGGGAACGTGGCAGGTCGCGGTTGTGGCGAAGAAAAACGGGCAAATCGTCGCCAGCAAACAACTCAGCGTAAATGCCACAGGGGGAATGTAACGTGATCTCCCGCTGGATTGATTGGTGCGCGCAAAATCGTTTCCTGGTGTTCACGGGGACGCTGCTGCTGGTGCTCGCGGGAATCTGGTCTCTTCGCCGGATTCCGCTGGACGCGTTGCCGGACATTTCGGACGTTCAGGTCATCGTGCATACGCCGTGGGCCGGACAGCCGCCCAGTCTTATCGAGGACCAGGTTACCTATCCCATCGTCACCAAGCTTCTCGCCGCCCCGCACGTCAAGGCGGTTCGCGCGCAGACCATGTTCGGGGACTCCTACGTCTTCGTCGTCTTCGAAGATGGGACCGATCTCTATTGGGCACGCTCGCGCGTCCTCGAATACATGCAACAGATCACCGGGCGGCTGCCTGCCGGAGTTCATCCGGTCATCGGCCCCGACGCAACCGGCGCAGGCTGGGTCTACGAGTACGTGCTCGTGGACCGCAGCCACCAGCGCAGTCTCGCTGAATTGCGCAGCATTCAAGACTGGTACTTGCGCTATCAGCTCGAAACCGTTCCGGGTGTAGCGGAAGTCGCGACCATCGGCGGATTCGTCAAGCAGTACCAGGTCAATCTCGACCCCAACAAACTGCGCGCCTACAACATTCCTCTTTCCACGGTGATTGAGAAAGTGCGCGCCAGCACCAACGAAGTGGGTGGGCGCCTGCTCGAAATGGGCGGCGCGCAGTACATGATCCGTGGCCTCGGGTATTTGCGCTCCTTGAACGACTTGGAGACGGTCCCTGTCGCCACAAAGAATGGAACGCCCATCCTCGTACGCGACCTCGGGACAGTCAGCTTCGGACCGGACATCCGCGAAGGCGTCGCCGAATGGCAAGGCGAGGGAGAGACCGTCGCGGGCATAGTTGTCATGCGCGACGGGATGAATGCTCTGACCGTCATCGACGGAGTCAAGAAGAAGCTGACGGAGATCAAGCCCTCGCTGCCTCCCGGAGTGGAAGTTATCTCCGGTTACGACCGCTCCGGTTTGATTCATGCATCCATCGAAACCTTGCAGCGGGACTTGCTCGAAGAGGCCATCATCGTCAGCGTCGTCATCATCCTCTTCCTGTTTCATTTTCGTTCGGCGCTGATTCCGATTCTAACGTTGCCGATCGCAGTGCTCGCGTCATTCATCCCGATGTACTACCTCCACGTCAGCTCAAACATCATGTCGCTTGGCGGGCTGGCGCTGGCCATCGGCGTTCTCGTCGATGCGGCCATCGTCATGGTGGAGAATGGTTATCGGCAGCTCTCCGAACATCCTTCCGCCGAATCGGAAGGCGTGTCCGCACCGGAACGCCGGCGTATCCTCTTGAAGGCGGCGAAACAAGTAGGCCCGGCGATCTTTTTTTCGCTAGTCATCATTGTTGTTTCCTTCCTGCCGGTGTTCTTGCTGGAGGCGCAGGAAGGAAGAATGTTCCGGCCATTGGCCTGGACGAAAACACTGGCCGTGGCCTTTTCTTCCGTCCTGGCCATCACTCTTGTTCCGGTCTTGATGATCCTCTTCATTCGCGGAAAGCTCCGGCCCGAATCGAAGAACCCGATTTCCCGGGTCACACAGGCCATCTACCTGCCGGTGTTACGGCTCTGTCTGCGGTACCGCAAAACCACGCTGCTTCTCAACCTAGTGTTCCTGCTCGTGACCCTGCCGCTGGCTCTCAAGATTGGCAGCCAGTTCATGCCGCCGCTGTTTGAAGGCTCGGCGCTCTACATGCCGACCGCGCTCCCCGGAATTTCCATCACACAAGCTTCGCAGTTGCTCCAGGAACAGGACCGCATCATTCAAACCTTTCCGGAAGTCGAGACCGTCTTCGGCACCATCGGCCGCTCCGACAGCGCCACGGACAACGCTCCGCTCGACATGTACGACACGACCATCATGCTCAAGCCGCGCGAGCAGTGGCGGCCGGGCATGACCTACGAAAAACTCATCCAGGAAATGGACGCGAAACTCCAGCTCCCAGGTCTCTCGAATACCTGGACGATGCCCGTTGAAAATCGCCTAGACATGGAGCTGACAGGAATCAAGACGCCGCTCGGATTGAAGATTCACGGGCCGACGCTCGAAGGCATTCAACAGGCCGGCGCGCAAATCCAGCAGGTGCTTTCCACTCTCCCGCAGGTCCGCTCTATCTTCGCGGAACGCGTGTCACAAGGTTTCTACATCAACGTCGAGGTGAACCGGCTGGAAGCGGCTCGCTACGGTCTAAGCGTCGCCGATGTCCAACAGGCAGTCAGTTCGGGGATCGGCGGTGAAATGGTCACCGAAAACATCGAAGGTCGAGAACGGTATCCGGTGAACGTCCGCTACAACCGCGATTTTCGTGACAATGTCGAGGAGCTCCGCCGCGTGCTTATCGCCACCCCGTCCGGCCCGCAGATTCCCATTGAGCAAGTCGCCAAAATCTCGTTTTCGCGCGGTCCGGCGATGATCCGCGACGAAGAGGGAGCCTTGACCGGCTACGTCTACATCGACCTCAATTCGAAGAACTATGGCGGATTCGTCAAAGCTGCAGAAGATCTCTTCCGGCAAAAGCTGCGTCTCCAACCCGGACACACCTACAAGTGGGCGGGAGAATACGAATTCGAACAACGAGCCAAGGAGCGTCTCAAGATCATTCTTCCCGTCGTGTTCTTCGTCATCTTTGTGCTCCTCTACATGGTGTTCCACTCCCTCGCGGAATCTGCGGTCCTCATCTTCCCGACGCTCTACGCACTCACGGGCGGCCTCATCCTGCAGAAGCTGCTCGGATACAACTTCAGCGTGGCGGTCTGGGTCGGCTACATCGCGCTGTTCGGCATCGCCGTCGAGACGGGTGTGGTCATGGTCGTGTATCTGCATGAAGCACTCGACCGTCGCCTCGCCTCCGGAAAACCGCTGAAACACGAGGACATCGAAGAAGCGGCCATTGAAGGTGCGGTGCAGCGTTTGCGGCCGAAGCTCATGACCGTATGTGTCGTTCTCGCGAGCCTTATCCCCATCCTGTGGGAGTCCGGCGTCGGCTCCGACGTGATGAAACCTATCGCCGCGCCCATCGTCGGCGGCATGATCACGTCCACCATTCACGTGCTGATTCTAGTGCCGGTGTTCTTTGCGCTGATGAAGGAGCGCGCGCTGCGACGCGGCACCTTGCAGCGAACAGAACCCTAGTCAGCTCCGCGCTAAAGCCGCTTCTCTGAGCTAACGGCAACAAGGGGTCAGGCAACTCGATAGCAAAGGTCTAGGTCGGCGTCGTTGTATGCTACCCATATGACGGTAACCGCAGTTTTGGAACGTCGAGCCATAGTGCAGCGCGGGCGAAGGCTCGAATACTTCACCATCGCGTGGAACACCCTCGAAGGTTTAATAGCGATCGCCGCAGGCGTAGTCGCTGGCAGCATTTCGCTTGTAGGCTTTGGAGTTGATAGCTTTATCGAAGTCACGTCAGGGGCCGCGCTCCTCTGGCGGATGTCCGCTGATGCAGACGAACACGGGCGAGAGCGAATCGAGCGGATAACACTTAGAATCGTCGGCGCTTGTTTTCTCGCTCTGGCAGTTTATGTCCTCTACGAGGCTTTAACCGACCTGCTCCGGAAGAAAGCACCCGAACATAGCCTTCCGGGAATCATCCTGGCCTGCATTTCGTTCGTAGTCATGCCCTTGCTCTCCCGGGCGAAGCAGGGCGTTGCATCAAATTTGAAGAGTGCCGCGATGCGCGCAGATGCGAAACAGACGCAGTTTTGCATGTATCTGTCAGCCATTTTGCTTGGTGGGTTAGTTCTAAACGCGGCGTTTAATCTCTGGTGGGCAGATCCTGTAGCTGGTCTCCTCATGGTGCCAATCATTGCCAAAGAAGGCGTGGAAGGGCTGCGCGGTGACACCTGTTGCGACTGAATAGACTGGCCGGAGGCTCGCTCGGAAGCTGCACCCCGCGGTTCTTAGGGCCCGGGTTTTCACTTACGAATTAACAACCCAAATCCTTTCAACACTTTCAGCGCTTCTTCTAATTTACAGTTAAATAAACATTGAAAGCCAGTACCTCCTGCGTTATACTTCCCCTGTCCTTCAGCACGGCGGAGAAAGGAGCGCCTCCCTTTGTCCGCTACCTCTTTACCCCGAGGGACACCCGATCTTGCGCTCCCGGTCGCTTGCCGAGACGAGGGGTCCATCGCCATGCCTCTAAATCCTTCACTACCCACTGGCCTGCCCCATCCGGCCATGGCGTCTCTGCATTGCCCTTTGCCTCTTTCCGCGCTTCCTCCCTTTTAACTTTGAACTTTCAACCTCTTTTTCCCTAACCCCCTTTAGAATCAACAGGCTCGAAAAACCCTGGGTGGCAAATCAAGGCGTGCTGAAATCAAAGGAGTTAACGTCAGCTCTGCCTTGGCTGACGTTGAGCGATTTTCATGAGATTTCGCGGGCCGCAGGCCCTAACGGACACTTATGAAATCCCCCCGTAAGTATTGCAGACAAAGAACTTACAGGATCGCTAAGTCCCTTAGATTCTACGCTTACAAAAAACAGGGGGGTGGGGGGTGTTATGGTTAACCAGACATGCGACGACGCATGTCTGTCCTGAACAACCATCGGAAGCGAGGGATCCCTCTAGAAAGGAACAACTTGCCGCGCCGGGTCTGTCGAGAATCTTGGCGTGCCCGCTGGACATGGGGCACTGGCCGCAGGTCACTGCTCTTTCAATCCCCGCACGCGCATTCGGCAAACGCGCCGAGCGGTATTCTCGGCTCGCGCTTCCGCCCAGCTTCGCGAACACGCACGGGCAACGCGGCAGCTTTGATTTGCCGCTCTTTTCTTGGCTGCAGTGCCACGCTCAATCTCTCCCGCAGTCTCCGGTGCGCGCGGAACAGCCGCAGCCGCACCGCCATCGCCGAGATTCCCACGCGCTCCGCTGTTTCTTGCGTCGAATATTGCAAAACGTCTCGCAGCAGGCAGACCTGCCGCAGCTCGGGGGCAAGTTGCTTGATGGCATCCGCCAGATGCTGGCGCATCTCGCGCCGCGCAAAGCGCTCTTCGGGGTTTTTCTCCGGTGCCGCTACGTTGCTTCCCAGCGTCTCTTCGCCCGCGCCGTTCGGCTCTTCCAGCGAAAGCACTTTTCCGTCGCGCCGCTTCCGGATTACGTCAATGGATGCGTTCGCCGCAATGCGAGACACCCAGGCGTGCAAATCGTCCCGAGTCTCGTCTTGGCTCCCGTTAAATTGCTCCAGCCTGGAGATGGCTTTCAGGAATGCTTCTTGCCGGACGTCTTCGGCTTCCGCAGGATTGCGTGTCAGCCGCAGCGCTCCCAGGTACAGCGCGGGCCCGTACGGGAGGATTAATTTGGCCAGAGATTCGCGGTCGCCCTTTCGGGCCTGCAGGAGGAGCCCCGCGCGGGTGGCACTATCGAATGCTATGGAGGTGCTGCACATGGCGCGTTCTGAGAATGGCAGTCCAAGCGCCACGGCTCAACGAGCCGTAATTTACAGAAAAGAAAGAACTAATGGCCTTCGATGAGAGTTATCACACCTGAAAAAGTGACCGCTTCTGGGACGCAACGGTGCGTTTCCGGTCATTCCCCGCTGTATTCCAAAATGGCTCTACTGCCGCGCTTCATCGGGTTTGTTCCCCAATTGTCGGAAGCTCTACTGGCGCACCAGCTTTTCCAGTTCAGGAAACGAAGACGGAACCGTATAAGAACGCTCGGAAACTCCCGATCCGGCCTTGATCGCTTCAGCGATCATCGAGATGGCTTGCCCCGCGTCGGGTGGCACAATCACCGTGGCCTTGAGCTTTCCGGTGCGCACCCACGTCTGCCCGGTCTTCGGCAATCCATCCACACCGGTGTAAGGGAGGCGCAGCCATTGCTCCCGCTCCTCCGCTCTACTGCTGTCCTCAAAAGCTTTTCGCGCGCCCATGGCCATCGCGTCATTTTGCGCACCGATCAAATCGATGCCGCCCTTGCGGGCAAGATTCAATCGCAGCCAGGAGGAAATACTTTTGTGCGCGCTCTCCTCGGTCCACTGCCCGCGCAGCGCCGTGACTTGGATTTTCGAGGGCAGCGCACTGTGCATTCCATCCGTCCGATCCCTCGCTGCGGAATTTTCCGAAGGCCCCTGGATGTAAAGGATGGAGCCGCCACGGGGAAGCAGCGCGGCAAACTGCTGGCCCTGAATCTTGCCGATCTCCTTGTGATCGGAGCTGATGGAGAAAATGGGAACGCGCGAAGTTTTGCGCAATTCCGCGAGATATTCCGCTTCGCGGTTGAGCACCGCCCAGCAGATTCCTGCGCCCACCGCCGTGCGCGCCACCTGCGGCAGCGCAGTCGCTCCTACCGGTTCGAACACAATCGCATCGGGACGCAATTCCGGAGCGGCTTGAACGGCCTTCAGAATCTGTGTGCTTTGTGTAATCGCGTCGTTCTCTGCGTAGAGAATCTCGAGGTCGGCTCCGAGGCGCCGCGAAGCATCCTGCGCGGCGGCGGCTTGCTCCAACTGGTAATCGTTCTCGCGGGTGGTCAGCGAAACGAGGAAGCGAAGCTTCTTCATCCGGTTCCTTTCTCTTGTAAAGTGGGAGGCACCTTTGTCCCATCATCGCACCGGGGCAAAAAAATAGAGCGGAATCGTTTTAATGCTGTGCTCTTTCTAGAAAGTTCCCGCGCCGTCAAGTTCTCAGAATATGACCGCGAAGAGTTGAGCGAGCTGCCGCCTCCGCATGCGCGCGTGAGGAAGCTCCGCGCCAAGCTAGTGAAACAACAGAATTGAAGTTTTCAGCCGCCGTGCGGGACAGAGTGCTTTTCTGCGGGAGAATCCGCCCGGGGCGGTGATTCGAGAAAAGAATTGTGCAAGTTGAGGATGAGCCAGTGGCCGTTATGCCTGCGGCACATGGACATTCCGTGGCCGGCGATATGCTCTTTTGGAGAATCGATCGAGTAATCGTAGGAGTACCAGAGCGCGTCGCCAAACATTTTCACGTCGTGCAGATTCATTTTGTAGTGCAAGTCCGGCGCGAATTTCAGGTAGCGCTCTTGCAGGTATTCCATGACCTGCTTGCGGCCGCGAAACTCTCCCTGAGGCGCGTAGAAAACGATTTCCGGATCAAAACAATCCTGCAGTTCGGCAACCTTGCCCGTCTCAAACGCCGTCATGCAATGGTGCATGCCCAATTCCATCTGATCGTAGAGAGCCTTGGCATCCGGCGTTTGCGCGCCGGCCGATGCGACTTGGCGCTTGAGGTCGATGGTTACGCCCATCTTGTCCAGCAGGTCCACGCCAAGAATCCCGTCAATCTGGCCGCCACACGCTTTGCCGATGGGACTGAGATCGATGGCCGGCAGTTTCAAATCTTTGAGGCGGTGAGCTCCGAGTGTGAATTCGGGAAGAGAAACTTCGCGGGCGCTGGTGGCGGCGGTTCCGCTCCAGGACGTCACTTGAATTTTTTGGGAGCGGCCGGAGGAAAAAGATTTGAGGTTGAGCATGGTGGTCGCGCCGGTGTCCAGGAGGAAGCGCATGTCCGCACCGTCAATCCGGACTTTCACGACGGGCAGGAGATCGCAACGCTCAATGGGGATCTCGTTGGAGGAAGGGAGTTCTTGCGCGCGCGGAATTGCGGGAGAGAAAAGTGAGAAAGACGCAAGAAGGATTGCGAACACGCCCGGTCGTACAAACATGCTTATAGGATGCAGGCAAAAGAAAAGGGTTATAGCGAAAGCTTCTGTGAAACCAGTCAGAGCGCACCTTGTCTTAGTCGGCGGGTTGAAGTTTTTCTCCCTGCATTTCCCACTCGATGCGCACAAGAAAATCGAAATGCATGCCTTCGGTTTTGAGCCAGCCTTCAAGGGCTTCGCGGGAATCGGCGCGGAACTCGACGAACATTTTTCCTTCAAGCATGTTGACGAGAACGCGCTCGGCGCGAGCCGTGCCGCCGGCCTGCATTCTTTGTGCGAGAGCTTCAGCACCCTGACGCGTCAGGCAGGCCAGCGTGTGCTGAGTAAGGTAGCGTGGCATCGGAACTCCTGGAAGAGAATTGGTGTCTAAGTATTCTACAGGAGGCAACGCTCCTGCATGAGCACGTAGGGTGAATTGGACTGAATATTTCCATACGGACTTTGCGCATCAGACAACGCTGATGATGTGATCCGCGTCTCGATGGGCAAGCCGGCATTTCGCATCGGCGGGGGTGCAACATGAAATGGGTCCTGCCAGTACTGTGTCTCTCCTTACTTTCTTCTACTTCGATTCCGGCACAGGAAAAAACTAGTGCGACAGCAAACCCAAGAGCTACAGGGGCTGCGAGCGAGGCGCGAGGGAGCGCAAATCCAGCGGCAGGAAAACTACCAGTGCGGCGCGTCGTGCTCTACAAAAATGGCGTGGGGTACTTTGAGCATCTGGGACGCGTGCACAGCAGCCAGGACGTTCACGTGGACTTTACCAGCGCGCAGCTGAATGACGTGCTGAAATCACTGACCGTGCTGGATCTCTCCGGTGGAAAGATCACGGGTGTCGGCTACAACTCCGAAGCACCGCTCGCGCGAAGACTGGCGACCTTGCGTCTGGCGCTAGGCGAAAAACCGACGACAGCCGAATTCCTGAGCGCGTTGCGCGGCGCACGGCTAGAGGTGCGCGGAGGAAATAACCCAGCGATGACCGGAAAACTCCTGAGCGTCGAGAGGAAAACGCAAAACGGTTCAAACTGGACAGTGGAGACGGATGAGATTTCGCTGATCACGGACGGTGGTGAAATACGCAGCGTAGACATAAATCCGATAACAAGCGTGCGAATCGCTGAAAAAGATCTGCAAGTGGAGGTAGGAAAATACTTGGGTCTAATTGCATCGTCACGCGACCAGGATGTTCGCCGAATGACGATTTCGACGACGGGCGCGGGTGAGCGGAATCTGTACGTGAGCTACATCAGCGAGGTTCCCATCTGGAAAACAACCTACCGGATCGTGCTGCCTTCGAAGCCGGAGAAGAAACCGCTGTTACAGGGCTGGGCGATCGTCGACAACACCATTGGTGAAGATTGGAACGAAGTTGAATTGTCGCTGGTAGCAGGCGCGCCGCATTCCTTCATCCAGGAGCTTTCGCAGCCGTATTACGGCAGGCGGCCTGTTGTACCGCTGCCAGAAAGCGTGCAACTGACTCCACAAACGCACGCGGCAACACTGGAGGCAATGCCTCGTCTAGTGTCGCCTCATGTGATGGGTGGCGTACCTGGTGGTGTCGCGGGTGGTTCGATGGGTGGGGTTATCGGTGGAGTCATCGGCGGCATGGGAGGGGCACCACCACCGCCGAAACCGTCCAGTGTGGACGAAGCGGAAGTCGAAGAAGCACGGGAGGAAAGCGAGCCCGTGGCCGAAGGCAACACTATTGGAGATCTTTTCGAGTATAAACTGAAGGAATGCGTAACCATTCGAAAAAATCAGTCAGCTCTCGTACCGATTCTGCAAACGGACATCGCGGCGGAAAGAGTCTCGCTGTGGAGCGAATCGCTGGGTGTGGCGCGGCCTCTGCGTGCGCTGTGGGTGAACAACGCCAGCTCGCTCACGTTGGATGGAGGAAGTTTCAGCGTGCTGGATAGCAATACTTTTGCAGGCGAGGGCCTCGTCGAGGCGATCAAACCCGGGGAACGAAGACTGCTCTCGTATGCAACGGACCTGGGGCTGCTGGTGGACACAAAGCAGGACAGCGGCCATGAACGCGTTACGCGCGTGCGGATTTATCGCGGGACGATGACTACCACGAGGGAGGAACGCGAGAAAAAAACCTACATCGTGCGAAATGAAGATACGACGCCACGGACACTCGTGATCGAGCATCCGGCGCGCCCGGAATGGAAACTTGCCGAAGATGGACCGAAGCCGGAGGAGAAGGCTTCGGGGCTGTATCGATTTCGTTTAAGCGTAGAACCGAAAAAGACGGAAAGATTGGTGGTTAACGAAGCGAAGCCGCTGTACACGCAATACGCGGTGAATGGTGCAACGGATGATCAGATCGAACTTTTTCTTCGGCAGAAGTCCATTAATTCTGACATCGCGAAGGCGCTGCGAGCCATCGTCGCGCAGAAAAATGTCGTTGCAGACTTTGATGAGAAGATCAGAGCGCAGCAAAAAGTGATCGATCAGATTTTCACCGACCAGGGCCGCCTGCGAGAGAATATGAAAGCGCTAAAAGGAAGTGCGGAAGAGAAAACATTACTCCAACGCTACACCAAGCAACTCGATGAGGAAGAAACAGAGCTCGGTACGCTACGAAAGGGAAAGCAGGCGACAGAAAAAGAGCAACAACTGGCGAGTGCGGTGCTTCAGCATATGATTCAGGAATTGCAGCTGGATGTGACTTTGTGAGGAGACTCCTACACGCCGAGAACCATCAGATGTATTTCAAGGCGCGGAACCCTTTGAAGCCGGCGGCGGTCAGTTCGGCGAGTTCGCGAAAGAGGATGGGGTTGATCTCGGTGAAGTTGAAACAGGACTTGCCCTGCATGCGCTTCCGGAGTTCCGGCGAGATGCGCTTTTGCAGCGCCGGAGTCATGTAGACGGGCATGAGGTAGTAGCTCACGTAGTTTTTGCCCAGGCGAACTGCGCCGAAACAAACCGCCTTGCCCGTGTGACCGGGGAGGAGAGTTTCGAGATAGTAGAATTCCGGCTTGTAGCGGACGACGCTGAGACGTTTTTCATAAGGGGTCAGGATTTTCTTCAGCGCGGCGAAGACAGCGGGAAAATCTTTTGCGGACTTTGCAGGTGCCGTCTTTTTTCGCGAGGGAGTTGTTTTTTTCTTCTTCAAGAAAATCCCTTGGAGAGGCCTGTCTAAACGTAAGCAAGTATAAGGGTCAGCTTCAGCTCTGGAAAGAGGCGATCTCCTGCAGAGGCGATCTCCTGCAGCCTCAGTCGCAATGAGGCATACCCTCCTCCGTGGCTTTGGGCAAAAGCGCCACTACCTTACCCTTGAACTAGTTCTGGGGCGGCTTCCCTGCGGGCAACCCGAAAGGCTGGCGCGAGCCAAGAAAGCCGAAATAAGAGGAAACATTTGGTGCAGTTCGTCGTTTCTAAGACATGAACCTCCTTGCAAACCTGCGGTACACGCTGCGGCAAATCATCAAGAATCCAGGATTTTTCCTTGTCGCGGTAGCGGCCCTGGCGCTGGGGATCGGCGCCAACACGGCCATTTTCAGCGCAGTAGAAGCGGTGCTGCTGCGGCCGCTGCCGTATGCTAACCCGGACCGGCTGGTGATGGTGTGGGAGGACGCGTCGTTCATCGGTTTTGCATTGAATACGCCAGCGCCAGCGAACTACGTGGACTGGAAGGCACAGAACCAGGTGTTCACGGACATGACGGCTACGCGATATACGACGGCCAGCCTGACGGGAGACGGGCAGCCGGAACAGCTTTCCGGGCGAAAGGTGACACCAAACTTTTTTGACGTTCTGGGCGTTCAGCCCGCGGTGGGAAGACCGTTTACAGAGGCAGAGGACAAGGCACAAAGCCCAGTGGTTGTGCTCAGCCATAACCTCTGGCAGACGCGATATGGCGGGGATGTGTCCCTGGTTGGCCGGTCCATCCTTCTGGATGGAATCCAAACCAAGGTGGTCGGAATCATGCCTCGTGGATTTTTCTTCCTGGACCGGAAGAACAGCGACTACTGGGTGCCGACGGCATTTACGCCGGAGCAGTGGGCGCGGCGGCAATCACATTTTCTGAGTGTGGTGGCGCGGTTAAAGCCAGAGGTGACGCGCGCGAGAGCTCAGAAGGACATGGAGACCATCGCTGCCCGGCTGCAACAACAATATCCGGTTTCGAACGCAAAACTGGGCGCCGTGGTGGTGCCCATCAAGGAGGATTTTGCGGGAGACGCCCGAAACGGTCTGCTGGTGCTGCAGTTGGCGTCCGTATTCGTTTTGCTAATTGCTTGTTCCAACCTTGCGAATCTATTGCTGGCTAGATCGACAGGGCGGAAGCGAGAAATCGCGGTTCGCATTGCATTGGGCGCCAGCCGCGGACAAATTGCGAGCCAGATGCTGACGGAGAGTCTTCTTCTCGCGGTAGTGGGGGGAGCGCTCGGTTTGGCAATTGGGCAGGCAGGCTGGAGCATGTTTGCCGGACTGGTGCCCTCGCAGGTGGGAGAGGGCGGATTTCAACTCAATTGGCAGGTGCTTTTGTTCGCGGCAACCATTTCGGTGGTAGCGGGCGTGTTGTTTGGGTGTGCGCCTGCGCTGCGGGCCACGGATTTGTCGTTGCAGGACACTTTGAAAGAGGGCGCGCGGGCTGGGGAATCGCGGGGAGGCTTGCGCCTGCGCGATGGACTGGTGGTGGGGCAATTTGCGCTGGCCTTTGCACTGGTCGTAGGCGCGGGGCTGATGATTCAAACGATCTGGAATCTGCGGAAGCAGCCGCTAGGTTTTCGCGCCGATCATCTGCTGACGATGGCGGTTCCGATCCCGAGAACAAAATACGATACCAGCGAGAAAACGCGGGCGTTTTTCCGGAACGTTGCGGAAGAAGCGCGCGCATTGCCCGGAGTGAAGGGCGTGGGATTCGCGTCCGACGCACCGTTCATGACGTACGGAGACACGGAAGGGTACGTCGTGGAAGGAGAGCCAAAGCTTGAGCCGGGCCATATGAACGATGCGCTGTATCGAGAGGTGAGCACGGAATATCTGGAAACAGTGGGAGCCGAGGTGCTGGAAGGGAGATTGCTGGCGGCCGGCGATCGCCCGGGCGGAGCGCGCGTGATCGTCATCAACGAGTTTTTTGCCAAACGGCATTGGCCCGGCAAAAGCGCCGTAGGCAAGCGTATAAGATTTGGTGACAGCGACGACGAGACCAAGAATCCGTGGTGGACGATTGCCGGCGTGGTGCGCGACATCCGCGAGCGCGGGTTGCTGTACGAGATGAAGCCCGCCGTGTACGTGCCGCTGACGCAAGTGGCAAATCCGGAGAGATATTCGTTCCTGGTGGTGCGAACGTCTAGCGATCCTGCGAGCACGATCAAGATGGTCGAGGGCGCGGTGTGGTCGGTGGATCCGCAGCAGCCGGTATCGTACGTGCGCACCATGGATCAGCTAATGGAGGCGGACGTTGCGGACCGAACGCGGCCGATGGTGTTGCTGGGAGTGTTCGCCGGGCTGGCCCTGGTGCTCGCATGCCTGGGCGTCTACGGCGTGCTGGCGTACGCCGTGGCACAGCGGACCCGGGAGATTGGCGTACGCATGGCGATGGGAGCGAAGCCCGGAGACGTGACAAAGATGATCCTGGGGCGTGGGATGAAATTGAGCGCCATCGGATTGCTGGCCGGCGGAGCGCTGGCAGCGGGACTCGGATTGCTGCTGCGAACGCTTCTGTACGGGGTAACGGCGGCGGCGCCGGGAATTTATGCGGGGACGGCGGGGTTGCTCGTTCTAGTGGCGGTGATGGCTTGCGTGATTCCGGCGTTACGCGCGGCACACGTGGACCCGGCAGTCGCGTTGCGGAACGAATAAGACAAACGACATTTGAGCTTGCGGACCTGTCCAAACCGGCAGGTTGGCGGTGAGGCACATTCTTGCCTTGCAGCGATTCCGCTTGCCGAACACGCATTACACTCAAGGTTAGTAAGGACGGATTTGTCCCTGCAAAGATGGGACATGATCCTTCCACTGTGTTCCGCGGAGGGAACGCAGGCGAGGATGAAGAGAATGAGACGCACATGGCTTCTGATTACGATTATTCTGCTGGCGCTGGTGGCGGCACGCGGCGTAGCAGCTGCCCCGCAAAACAAGGGTTCGGCGACGCTAACGGGCACGGTGCTGGGACCGGATGACCGGCCGGTGGCGCATGCGAGCGTGTCGTACCAATCCTCCAGCGGCAACGCACCGCACGCCGTCCACACGGACTCGCGCGGACAATTTACGATCAGGAAGCTGCGGGCAGACAACTACGACATTCGCGCATCAGGCAAGGGAGTCTTTTCCGAATGGGAGAAGAACGTCAGCCTACGCACTGGCCAAACGAAAGAATTGACGCTGCGCCTGATCTACGCCAGGAAAATTCCCAAGGCGTACGTGAAGAGCAAGCCGCAGCAGTAATTCAGCTCACAAGTTGTTGTAAGGATTGCGAGATTCCTACTGATAGAGGAGCTGGGCAAGCTCGTACAAGTCGGAATCTGAGACATCCGAGACAGCACAATATTCCATCCCCTGATGTCGCCAGTGGCGCCACTGATAGCCCTGCCGCAAGCCGGGCGGATGAATCGGGGTGTCCGGCTCCTTGGTGGGCAAGACAAAAACATTAATGACATGCTTGCGGCGTGCATAGACGAGCGCCGCCACATTCTGGCCGCCGAGAACATCCAGGCGGCCGCCAATCAAGGCGAATCCCTCATCCGCAAAATCCTTAACGGGGGGGACAAACGCAAGCTTTCCGTTGAACCAAGGCTTGACGGTGTGCTGGTCCGTGGAAGCGACATCCGTGAGGTGGCCGGGTTGCAATGAGCGAACGTGGGCGTCGATCAACTCCGCAGCCGTAAAGGGAGCAGAAGAAGCGCTATTCTGAACCCGCGGCCAAGCATACCAGGAGACGGATGCGACGATCAGAAGCGCAGCGGCCAGGGCCAGCCATCGCCAGGCGGGAATCCGCAGAGCCACGGGAGACGCGGTGGCCGCGCCAAGATCGGCGCGAACTTTTTTACGAAGGGAAACGGGAGCGGTTTCGTAAAGACCGCTGCGCTGAAGTGACGATCGCAGCGATTCTTCTGCTCCCAGAGCAACAGCACACTCGCGGCAGCTTTCGAGATGGCGTTCGAATTCCGCGGCGCGCGTGGCGTCCAGTTCGCCATCGAGATAGCCGTGAAGGACGGTACGCGTGGAATCACAGCTCACGGGTGGCCTCCTGGGGAGAGGAGTGCATGAGCGCGCGCTGCAGCCGCTGGCGAGCCCGGGCGAGCGCGGACATGACGGTGCCGATAGGAATGGCGGTGATGGAAGCAATCTCCTTGTAAGAGCAGCCTTCGAACTCTCGAAGGACGAGAACCTCGCGGAACCGCGGGGGCAGAGTCTCGAGAGCGCGGGTAAGGCGCTCGCGGTTGTCACCGGCGATGGCCAGGGTTTCGGGAGACACGCTAGGTTGCTGATGCAATTCTTCGTCGAATTCGCTCATGAGCTCCACAGGGCGGTTCTTCTCCAACCAGGTATAGCAAGTATTGCGCACGATTTGCAGAAGCCAGGCTCGCGCGTCGCCGCCGTGAAACCCACGGAAAAAACGGCAGGCACGGAGCATGGCCTCCTGTGCGACATCTTCCGAATCCGCGCGGTTCCTCAAAAGCCATCTTGCGAGGTTGAAAGCAGCATCGAGGTGCGGCAACACGAGCTGTTCAAAGCGCGCGCGGTCCTGCACTTCCAACACGTCTGGACCTCTTCCCTGGTCAGAGCCACTCATTCGAAGGAACCGCCTGCGGGGGGATTTTATTCCCGAATACCCATTGGATGAGACGAATCAGGCAGGGGTTGGTAACCATAAGAAAGCGGGAATAACCAAGGGCCCGCGGTGGTCTGCACAAACGAAACACGTCCCATATGCGGCGCGGGCTCCCTGGACTCTCTCACCCGCGCCGCCCTCCAAAGACAATTGGTGGAAATGGGTGGTGGAAAATCCTAATGGCTACGGGTGTAACCGAGCAAGGAGCAAGAGCCGATGGGTGGCAAGCGCCAAGACGAAATTCTTCACGATCACAACCATGACGGGATTGACCGGCGTGGATTCCTCAAGTGCATGGCCTGGGCGGGAACGGGCGCATTCTGCGTGATGCAGGGAGGCGTGCTGAAATCGTACAGCTTGAGCCGGCTGCCCGGGCTAGGCTCCAAGGAAGCCATGGGCGAGCTGAGTTTCGTGCAGATCAGCGATAGCCACATGGGCTTCAACAAGCCGGCGAACCCTGACGTTGCGGGAACGCTGAAGGCGGCGGTGGACAAGATCAATGGCCTCTCGGCAGCGCCGGAATTCATGCTGCATACCGGAGACATCAGCCACCTTTCGAAACCAGAAGAGTTCGACACCGTAGATCAAATTCTACAGAACGCCAAGCCCAAGGATGTGTTTTACGTTCCTGGGGAACACGACGTGTTGAACGACGACGGCAAACAATTCCTGGAGCGCTATGGAAAGAGCAGCAAAGGCGCGGGCTGGTACAGCTTTGACAAGAAGGGCGTGCACTTTATCGGGCTGGTCAACGTGATGAACCTGAAGGCCGGCGGGCTCGGGACACTGGGACATGAGCAGCTTGAATGGCTGGAAGACGACGTGAAGCATTTGAAGCACAGCACGCCGATCGTGGTTTTCGCGCACATTCCGCTGTGGTCGGTCTATCCGGAGTGGGGCTGGGGTACGGAGGACAGTGCCCAGGCCCTGGCGTACTTGAAGAAGTTTGGATCCGTGACCGTGCTGAACGGGCATATTCATCAGACGATGCAGAAAATCGAAGGCAACGTCACTTTTCATACGGCAGCTTCAACCGCGTTTCCGCAGCCACAGCCCGGCAAAGCGGATTCGCCGGGACCGATGAAAGTGCCAGCCGAGCAACTCAAGAGCGTCCTGGGAATTACGGACGTCAACTACGTTCAAGGGCAACACGCGCTGGCAGTCGTGGACTCTCCGCTCGCGTGAGCGAGAATTTTCTCAACCAACAAATCAAATCGAATTTGAAAAAAGGAGAAAAAACATGCGGAGAAATGTGTCTATTGCGAGTCTTGCAACGGCGCTGGTACTTGGGATGGGAGTGCTGGGCACAGGCCAGCAGCGCTTCGAGTTGAGCGCGCAACAAAAACCGGAGACTGCGGAAGTGAAGATCGATAACTTCAGCTTCGGCCCGGCCGCGCTGACGGTGCCGGTGGGAACCACGGTTTCCTGGACCAATCGCGACGATATTCCCCACACGGTGGTGAGCACGGACGGCGTGTTCAAGTCCAAGGTGCTCGATACCGACGAGAAGTTCTCCTTCACCTTCAGCAAAGCGGGAAGCTATCCGTACTTCTGCTCGATTCACCCGAAGATGACCGGCAAGGTCATTGTGCAGTGAAGGAGAAGCAGCCTTGCATCCCTTTGACCTGAAAACGATAGTTTTCGCAAAGCATGCGCCCAGCACGTGGTGCTGATTCATTTTCCGATTGCCCTGTTTCTGGCCGGCGTAGCGTTCGATTTTCTGGCCCATTGGAAGAAGCAGCGCCTGCTGGCGGCCGCGGCTTACTACAATTTCTTCGCCGCCGCGGCTACAACCATTCCGGTCTTGATTACCGGGATACTTGCGTGGCAATGGCAGCTCGAAGGCCAACGTTTAAAGGGAATTCTTCTGATGCACCTGGTAGCGGGATGCGTTTCGAGCGCGCTGATCTGGGTGGTTTGGTTCATGCACAGGAGAGCGCGCCGGGAGGAGGGAGGGATCCTGCCCGGATACCGCCTGCCCGCGGAAGCAGTGGCAACTGCGGTCGTGGTATTGACCGGGCACCTAGGCGGATTCCTCAGCGGAGTGAATGGCCCAAGCTAGGTTATCGGAGTGACCCTCGAGGAGATAGCGTGCCGCAAACTGGCTTTCTCGGTACGGCTGCCCCCTGGACTGCTGACGTTACCCTTCTGCTCGAGCTGGCCTTAGGAGCTGGCTTACTTGCCGGGGCGCTGCTGGCGCGCGCCGGACGCCATCGGCTTCATGCCGCGTGCCAGTCTATCATCGTGCTCCTCAATCTAATGGTGATCGTCTTGACGATGTTGCCGTCCTTTCGTCGTCAGGTACTACCCAAACTTCCAAGCAGGATTGGAAAGCCCTACTACGCGCTCGCCGCAATGCATGCAGCGCTGGGGGGAATCGCTGAACTCGGGGGTTTGTACATCCTGCTGGCAGCCGGAACAACCATGCTTCCAGAGAAATTCCGCCTCAGGCGCTACAAATTCTGGATGCGAGGAGTTCTCTTGCTATGGTGGATCGTTCTTCTCTTAGGAATAGCCACATACGCCCGCTGGTACGTGCCCCGAAGATAAGCGACTGGAGTGATATGGACCGTTCGCGAATTGAACTGGTGCGAGATAGGCAGCAAACAATTGGATCAAATTGCTCCGAAATTGGATTAGTACTATCGGGAGGGCGGACCCTAGCAGCCGATGCGTGTTATCTCTCATCTTGTTGATAATAAGCATCTTACCGTGTGGCAGAAGTTTGGGTTTTGGCCATAGATAGCCTCGCTGTACTACTACCCTCGTACCCCGTCCTGTGGCTCTGGCGACCCATTGAGGCTCGCAATACAGGTGCGTAGTCTCTGAGGAACGGGTTGGGGGCCGCGCGGGGACAGCGGCTCCGCAAGGGGTCGTGTGCGAGCTTCCCAACCCGCCATCTGCTTCCCGCTTCCGCCTCGATCTCTCTTCAAAAAGGAACAACCAGCTGCGTGGGACTGCGTCGCTCCGTGACTTTGCATCGGACGGCAACTGCCTTGCATCCTAGACGGGCGGGATGCGAAGTCCACCCGGCAGAGTATTGGCGAATGATAGAGTTCCAATATATGAACGGGCCGGTGGATGAAAGGAATGCGCGACAGGTGAAAGCAAGAGCCAACAAACGATCAAAAAGTTTGGGGTTGGTGATCGTGCTGCTGGCACTGCACACGATGGCTGCCAGCACGGCGAGAACCAGCGAACCGGTACCTCGACGATTAGAGAATGTGACAAAGCTGGCCTTCGATCACTACGTGGCGCTCACGCAAGCGCGAAACGATGAGGAGCTGAAACGCGATACGAATCTCTTGTGGGTGGATCGATTAGCCGAAGGCCCGCGCGCGGAGGCTTACGCTGCGCTGAAGCGCGGCGAAGTCAAGATGCAAAAGCTGGAGACTCTGGACAATCGAAAAAGCATTCCTTGTCCCGGGGGAATGATTCACCACTGGACCGGTTTGGTTTTCATTCCGGGAGCGAAGCTGGACGAAGTCCTCAGCGTGCTTGAGGACTATGACAAGCACTCGGTGTATTTTGCTCCGGATGTGGAGCGCTCCAAGATAGAGTCAAGGAGTGGCGATCATTTCCAGGTTTTCCTGCGCTTTCGCCGGCACAAGGTGATCACCGTGGTGCTGAACACGGAGCATGCGGTGGACTACTTCCACGATGCGCCCGGGAAGGCGCACAGCCGGAGCTCGGCCGTGCGCATCGCGGAAGTGGAAAACGCCGGCAAGAGCGATGAACGCGAGAAAACGCCGGGGGACGATGGCGGATACCTGTGGCGGATGGAAACCTGGTGGCGGATGCAGGAGGGCGACGGCGGCGTTTACGTGCAGAGCGAAGTGGCTTCGCTGACGCGGGACATTCCGACGGGGCTCGGCTGGATGATCAAACCTTTCATTACGGGCATCCCGAGGGAAACGCTGAAGTTCACGTTGGAGGCGGCCAGAAAGGCGGTGCAGGCGCAGAAGGTAAGGAGGAATTAAAGGCCCAGAACGACCAACAACGGTGAGGACTGAATCGGTTCTGGGACTTACCCTTTTTCACGCAAGGCACAAACGATGACGCCACTACTCGTCAGCAGCGGATGGAGCCAGCTACTCACTTTTTCATTCCCACGGGGAATCAGAATCATTCGATCCGCCCACTGAGCTATTTCTTCAAAGGAATCATACACGCTAAAGGAGTAAGCGAGCCCGTCGCCTTCGGAGATCAAGTAGCCCCTGCCGAAAGTTTTCAAATAATTGAAGATACCCCAAAGTCGGGACTTGTAAAGACCCATTAATAAGTCGGGCTGCGCGGGAGCCCTGCCCAAAGCGGTTGCTGTCTGAAATAGAGACAGCTTTTTTTGCCACACGAAGCATCTCCTTCACGACCGCGCTGGGATCATGAGCATGATGGAGAACATACGCTGCGTGGCAGTGCTGGGACACCGGAATGAAGCGGTCGATGCGGTCGAAGAGTATTGCCGCTATCTGGGAGCGGCGTTGGAAAAGCACGCATTTTCGCTTGAGGATAACCCGCGTGGAGTGGGCAACGAAGGGGTGGCGCCGCGCTTTGCGCGAGCTCCGCCAAAAGGTCGGCAACGAACGAAATACCTGGGTCCTTCTGCAGTACACGGCGCTGGCCTGGTCGCGGCACGGATTTTCGCTGCGTGTTCCAGAAATTATCAGATCTCTTAAGAAAAATGGCGCGCGCTGTGCCGTAGTGTTTCATGATGTCGAAGGCTATTACGGCAATCGGCTCGTCGACCGCTTCCGCCGCGCCGCCCAGCTCCATTCCATGGGTGAAGCTATGCGGCTGGCGGACTTCAGCATTCTCACGGTCCCGGCAGAAAAAATTCCGTGGATTGGCCGAAATTCGCGCAACGTAGTTTTCATCCCCGTCGGGGCGAACCTGCCTTCACCGGAAACGGCATGGTCGCAAGAAAAAGATCGCGCAAAGAATTTGCCGACGGTCGCAGTCTTCTCTCTCTCCGGGAATCGCGCCGGAGCGGAAGAGGTGGAGTCCACCGCCCAGACGGTGCGTTACGCCGCAGAGCGTATGGGAGCGTTGCGGCTCCTTGTCATCGGGCGACACTCGGAGATTTCAGGAAGTCAGTTGAAGGAGAGACTGATGGGCACGTCAGTGCAGGTGACCATTCACGGTCTGCTCCCGGCCGAAGAGGTCGTGCAGAAATTAGGCGCTAGCGATGTGCTGCTTTTCACAAAAGGGCCAGTATCAAGCCGCCGGGGCAATGCGATCGCGGGCATCGCGTGCGGGTTGCCGGTAATCGCAAGCGAGGGCTGGGAAACGGGAGCACCGATCACGGAAGCCGGCGTCGTGCTTATACCCGAGACCGCCAAAAATGAGTTCGGACCGACGTTGCTTCGCGTCTTAACCGATGCCTCGTACCGCGCGAAGCTGAGCGAGCGGAGCAGGCGCGCGCAGGAAATCTATTTTTCATGGAGTGCCATCGCCGCGCGGTATGCGAAAGAGCTGCGCACCCGTGGGGCCGGGCGTTGACCTGTCTTTTTCGGACCACCGGCAGGCGGAAGTCTATCGAACGCAAGAAGATGCCCCGGAGTGGGGTGGGGTATAACCCGTTTCGCAGCATGGGCGGCTGTGCTAAACTCGGGGAGTTCTGATGAAAGTGCAACCGCGAAGCGGTTGACAGGGGTTTGCGGTTCACCGTAAGTCTCCGCACTGGTGCCGTTTTTCTTGGCGACTGTAAATCGGTCCGCGTGAACTTCGGCCGCAACAGGCGTTTTTCTTCGAAACCGCTGCAGGTCGCAAAAATTCATTCACGGATGACCCCGCGTGGCGGGGTCACGCAAAACAAAAGAGGATCCGTTATGTCCGGGCATTCAAAATGGGCCACGATTAAACATAAGAAGGGGGCCACCGACGCGAAGCGCGGCCGCGTTTTCACGCGAATCATTCGCGAAATCAGCATTGCCGCGCGCATCGGCGGCGGCGAACCGAACTCTAACCCTCGGCTGCGAACGGCCATACTGGCGGCTAAGTCTGCAAACATGCCGGGCGAAAATGTCGAGCGCGCCATTCTGCGCGGCACCGGGCAACTGGAAGGTGAGCAGTATGAGGAATCCACGTTCGAAGGCTATGGCCCGGGCGGAGTGGGGATGCTGATTCAGGTCGTGACCACCAACCGTAACCGAGTGGTGGGAGAATTCCGCCACTTGATGAGCAAGAACGGCGGCAACCTGGCCGAAGCCGGCGCGGTGGGCTGGATGTTCAGCCGCAAAGGTGAGATTTCCGTTCCGAAAGAGGCGGCGAGCGAAGACAAGATGCTCGACATCGTCCTCGAAGCGGGCGCGGAAGACATGAAGGACGACGGCTCGGCTTGGTATATCGTCACGCCGCCGGAAGCCTTGGAGAAAGTAAAGGAAGCGCTGTCCAAAGCAGGAATTACTCCCGAATCGGCGGAGATCGCCATGGTGCCGCAGAACTACATCAAGTTGACGGGCGCCCAGGCCACGCAGATGGTACGGCTGATCGAAGCACTCGAAGAGCACGACGACGTGCAGCACGTCTACGCGAACTTCGACATTGACGAATCGGAAATTCAGGCGGCTGTGGGAGCGAATTAAATTACGTTAGCAGGTCTTTCACGGCCAGTCGCACCAGCGACTGGCCGTTTTTCTTGACGCGCTGCTTTTACTCCCATCTACAGTACAAAGCGCTGGCAGGGCAGCGCGGAAGGCCGTAGACTTGGTGCGATGAGCGGCGTAGCTCCAGCAAGCCGAACGAATGAAAAGACCGTTCGAATGCGCGTACTCGGTGTTGACCCCGCCGCGGTGGGACCTACGGGCTACGGCATCGTCGAGAGTGACGGGCGCAACTGCCGGATGCTGCATTTTGGTGCATTGACGGTCGGCGCAAAACGGCGCAAGGAGTGCGCGGGCGCAACGCTTCAAGATGTCCATGCGCTGCTCTGCCGGCTGATCGAAGAGTTTGCGCCGGATGCCATGGCGGTCGAGAGCGTTTTCACCGCCCTGAACATGCGCACCGCGTTGCGGCTGGCGGAGGTGCGCGGCGTGGTGCTGCTTGCTGCCGCGCAGCATAATCTGGAAGTGCATAGCTACGCGCCACGCGAAGTGAAGGCGTCCGTCACGGGCAACGGGCACGCGGACAAGCGGCAAATGCAAATGATGGTGAGGGCACTGCTCTCCATGACGGAGACTCCAGAGCCCGCGGATGCGGCGGATGCGCTCGCAGTGGCGTTGTGCCACTTGCAAGCGGAGCATGTGAAGAGACGGATTGGTTTGACGGACGCAAATGCGGTGGTGCGGCCGCGTGCTCTGGGAGCAGCGGCAGGCGTACCTGGGTTAACAAGGGTCATTCGAACGGGCGGCGCAACTCGAAATAAGCTGCCGCGCATCCTATCGACGCGATGAAAACTTCTCTTCTGCGAATCGGTTTGTTAATTGGCCTGGTATCTCTTTCAGCCTGGGCGACATATGCCGCGCCCGCCTCCGGTACCGCAAAGCTGACTTTTCGCCGCGTCTTCAAATCCAGCTCGCCGGAATTCGTTCAAATTGCAGTGCGGGAAGATTCGGACACTGCCTCTTACGAGATACGCCAGCTCGACGAGGATGCCGGCGCTTCGCCGTTCCAGGTGGGCGCGGCGTTGCGCGCGAAGATGTTCGATCTTGCAGCGCAGTTAAAACATTTTCAGGGTCAGGATTTGGATGTACACCGTAAAATCGCTTACCTTGGCGAGAAGACGTTCCGCTGGGAATCCGGCGCCGAAGTTCATGAAACCAAATTCAACTACACGCTGAATTCGGCCGCGACGCAACTTCTGCAGATTTTCGAAGGGCTGGCACGCCAGCAGGAACACGTCGACCTGATCTCGCGCCGGATGCGCTACGACCGGCTGGGAATCAACGACGCGCTGCTGCAATTCGAATCCGATCTCAATCGCAGCTTGCTGCCGGAACCTCAGCGCGTCCTTCCGATGCTGGATCAGATTGCCGCGGATTCGAAATTTGTGGATATCGCGCGCCAGCGGGCGCGGTCCCTCGCCGAACGCATCCGCCATCAGGGCTGAGACGAATCTCGGAACTCTCTCTCTTGATCAGAACTCCATATTTTGGGACGTTCATCCAAGAATTAGAAACCAATACCGCTCTGTAGAACCTCGCCGGTCTCTATAAATCTGTAAGTCGCTCAATATAAATAGCTTAGCAATTCATAGATTCTGGCTAATTTTGGCAGCGTTTGTGCAGAATTTATGAGAATATCTGCGCCAGATTCGGCGGAGTGGGGTGGACTCCCTGAGCTTTCCTATTCTCAATTTGCAAGCCACGAGCAAATCTCTCAATTTCGAGAGACAGCGAAAGGAGTTTCGACTTTATGAAGAACAAGTGGCTCGTCCTCATTTTGGTGTTTGTATTGTGCGAGGCCTTCTCGTCTTCGGCTTTCGCACAGGAGACAACCGGCGGTTTACAAGGCACTGTCAAGGATCCCTCTGGAGCTGTCGTACCCCATGCCCAAGTAGTTGTCACCGGCACTTCGCTGGTCGGCAGCAAGGAAATATCGACCGATGGAAGCGGTTACTACCGTTTCGCCAATCTTCCACCGGGCTCTTATATCGTTACCGTGACAGCCACGGGCTTTAGAACTTTGAAGCGAGAGGGTATCGTTATCGAGGTTGGCCACCTTCCATCGGTCGACTTGACCCTCGAGGTAGGCACCGCTTCGGAAATCGTCGAGGTGAGTAGTGCGGCTCTACAGATTGATACGACGACGTCACGAAGCATGACAAACGTTACCGAGGACGTTATTAAACTAATCCCGCATGGTGAATCCTTCCAGTCGGTCATCCAGTTTGCTCCCTCCGCGCGCAATGAACCGCTGATGGGGGGAAACGCGTACAACAACTTCGCCGGCACAGGCGGCTGCTCTCCGACAGGATGTTCGAACGGGGGAACGGCCGGATACCAGGTCGGCGGCGCTTCAGACTCGGAAAACGGATATCTGGTCGAAGGCCAGGATACGGCCAACAACATCGGCGGTTATTCTCACACTAACGTGCCGTTCGATTTCATCGATGAAGTACAGGTTAAGAGTTCGGGCATCGAAGCCGAGCACGGCGGCGCTTTGGGTGGCGTGGCCAACGTCGTCATGAAAAAAGGCAGCAACAAATTCCATGGCTCCGTCTTCGCTCAGTACAATGCGTCTGGGATGAATGGCGCGCCAAACGATTACTCCCGCTACGAGCCCAGCTCCAACGGCACGGCCACAAGCTGGGGCGCCACGGACCCGACATACCAGCAATACAATCCCAAGAAGGACAGCACTAAGGACTTTTTGCCTGGTTTCGCGCTGGGCGGCCCCATAAAGTCGGATCGGCTCTGGTTTTTCGCCGGGTTCAATCCGCAATTGACCAAGTTCCACCGCACGGTGGACTTCAGCTCTCAAGGCTTGGGCAATCTGAATTTTGACCAGAACCAGCAGACCTATTACACCAACGCGCGCCTCGACGCGGTCGTCACCAAGAACATTCGCCTCTATGCTTCTTGGCTCTATCAGTATCAGCGCGAGAGCGGAGAAGTACTGCCTCGCGCTGATTCGACCACGGGGATGTTTAACGTCAGCTCCACCATACCGCCTTTTGCGTTCGCACACGCTCTCGGTTTTGGGGCTCCGAATAGCACCACCAACGTTGGCGCCGATTTCACGATTACGCCGCGCTTGATCGCTACGACCCGATTCGGCTATTTCTTTGAGAACTACAGAGACTTCGGCTTCCCGACGGGTGGCACCATCTTCATCTTCCAGACGAGCGGCATCGGTGCTGACGATGCTGCTGGAAACCCGCTGCCTGCTTCTTTGCAGCAAGGCGCAGGCTTCTTCAACGTAGCGAATAACATTAACACCACTGTTCGCAACGCAAACCACCATATCCAATTTAACCAGGATCTTGCCTTCTCCAAGAGCGGATGGTGGGGCACCCACAACTTCAAGTTCGGTTATCAGCTCAACCAGCTATCCAACTCCATCTACCAGCGCTGGAATGAACCAGCGGTTAATCTATTCGTGGGAACTGGGTCGCCTTACGCACCACAAGGCCCCGTGGGACAGAACGCTTGCGCAGCTACTTATGGGGAAACGCATCCTTTGATACCCGTGAAGGGATGCTTCGGCCAATTTGGCTGGGCACAGGTGCAGGATTATGGTTCTGGTGGCTATGCACTCAGCCGCAACCACGGCTTCTTTATCCAAGATTCTTGGACCCTCGGCCACGGCCTCACCATCAACGCTGGTCTTCGCATCGAGAAGGAAAACCTGCCCGCCGAGAATCAGCCATCCGGCGCACCTTCGAATCCTATCCACTTCGGCTGGGGCGATAAAATTGCTCCCCGCCTTGGGGCTGCCTGGGATGTCTTCAAAAACGCAAAGCTGAAGGTGTTCGGCGGCTACGGCGTATTCAACGACATCATGAAGTTGAATCTGGCCATCAGTTCTTTTGGCGGCCAGTACTGGCAGAATTGCGCCTATGCCCTCGATACCTCTGACCTCACCACGATCATTCCTGCTTTCGACAGCGCCGGCCGCTATTGCAGCGGCCCCGATGCCTCAAGCCAGGCCAATTGGACGGGAGGCACAACCCCCGCAGGGTTGACGTTCCTAGAGAACCAGAATTTCCGCACCTTCCCCACAACTTGCGCCACCTGCACCTCCACGCAGGAAGGCGTTGCTCCGGGGCTGAAGCCCTATCGCCAGCACGAATCCGTCTTAGGAACCGACTACCAACTGTCGAAGAATCTCGCTCTCGAAGCCCGTTGGGATCGCCGCCGTCTGGATCACGCGATTGAAGACGCGGCTATCTTCAATCCCAACATTGGGGAAACGTTTGTTATCATCAACCCCGGCCAAGGCACCGCCAGAACCTTCGACGGCTTCTACAACTTCCTGTACGGTGTCTCCAGTGGGTGCACGGCGTCGACAACTCCCTCCTGCCCGGATAACATCCCGGCGCAACGCAACTACGATGGAGTCGAAGTGCGCCTTACAAAGGCCTACACCAACCATTGGGCCGGCATGTTCTCCTACACTTATAGCAGGCTGTGGGGTAATTATTCCGGCCTGACCAGCACCGATCTTGGCGATGCTGGTGGTGGCCGCAATTCGCCGAACAACAGCCGCGCTTTCGACGAACCATTTTTCTCATGGGCCGCAAACGGCAAATCCGCCAGCGGACTGTTACCCACGGATCGCCCGCATGCCTTCAAGGGTTGGACCTATTACACGGTGAACGAGGGCCGCCACAACGCTACTGACTTTGGCCTTTTCTCCTATCTTTACAGCGGGACAGCGCAAAACAGTTACCTGGACGTCGGTTTTGCTTTTCCCGGGGCGTTCCCGACGCTTGTCGCAGGCCGCGGAAAGTGGATCGACATCACTCAGAATCCAGCCACAGGAGCCATAACTGTGGGCAGCCCCCGCACGTTCCGCACACCGTGGTACGCGCAGTCGGACCTCAGCGTGGGCCACAGTTATAAGCTCAACGAGACGAAGAACATCCGCTTCTCTGTAACTTTCACCAACCTGTTCAACAGGCGGGCAACCACCGCAGACTACTCGCAGATGGATTCGAATTTTTCTAGTCAGTTCATCGCACCGGGAGGGCATCCCATCTTTGATGGTGCGGCCTTCTACTCCGCCGCCGAGCATCCGTACGACCTTGCGCCCTTGCTGAACTCGGCGCCGACCAGCCCCTTGTGCCCCTCCACGAGCAACCCAACCGGCGTTTGTGGTCCGATCACCGTCAACAGCCAATACGGCAAACCCTATCTCTTCCAGCTCAGCCGTAACATCCGTCTGGGCCTGCGGTTCACCTTCTAATTGCTATAGTTGTTTCTCCACGCATTGGAAACATTCTTCTTCGCCAACGCAACCCGCAGGGCGCTCTTCACGAGTATCAGGAGTATTTGCGCCTGGATCCAGATGGCTCGATGGCGCCGGGAGTGCGCCAAATGATCGAAAAGCTTCAAAAGTCGCTCCATCGTTAACAAACTTCAAGCATGCGCGCTACGATTTTCTCGCCTCCGTATCGAACCAATGGGAGTATCATTCGGAAGCGGTCCTGTTCCCCATGTGTTCGAAGACTTCCATCGCCGGTCTGCCGCATTCCAGGCCTGCGCTAGTTGCGAAGGTGATTGGATGAAGCGCCTCTCGCCATTTCTCGTCTACCTCGCATTCTTTCTCCTTCGACCTTCGCCTTCCTGGTCCCAGGGCGGAATGCCATCGGGGGCGCGTTCCGGCGGGAATACCGAAATTATCGTGCAGGTCCGCAATCCTGACGGAAACGCAGCTCCTACTGGCATCCATCTTCGCTTGGAAATCGCGGGAGGGGGTTCCGCCGTCGACTGCACGACGGACGGGTCCGGCCGATGTCGATTTGTGCCGGGCGGTGCAGGGAGGTATATCGCTCGAGTGAAGCAGTTCGGCTACAAGGAAACTTCCGTTGAAATCGATCTGGCCGACACCTTGTTGCAAGCCTATGCCACTCTGGAATTGAAGCCTGATACCGGAACAGTTCTCCCTGACTCACATCAAGGAATTCCCTCCGTTTCTGCTGCTGATCTTGCAGTTCCGGAAAATGCCCGCGCGGAATTCCAAAAAGGCCAAGCCGCTCTGAAGGAAAACAAACTGGAAGAGAGCGTTTCTCATCTTCGCAAGGCGATCAAGTTCTACGAGGCATTTCCTCAAGCCTACACTCTCCTGGGTACCGCCTACCTCGAGCAGGAACATTGGAAGGAAGCGGAAAAGGCATTGCAGAGAGCCACTCGCCTCGATAACAAAGCCTCGGATGCATACCTGGCGTTGGGCGCGGTTTTCAATGAAACCAAGGAGTATCCTCAGGCCGAAACGGCTCTGCTCCACGGCCTCGAATTGAAGCCCGACGCCCCTGCGGGCCATTATGAACTTGCCAAAACCTACTGGTTCCTGGGCCGTTGGCAGGAAGCGGCTCCCCATGCCCGCAAAGCCGTGTCCGCGATGCCGGACGTAGCCTCGCCTCACGCCTTGTTGGGAAATATCCTCCTGCGCGGGCAGGACGCGCAAGGTGCTCTCGACGAATACCATGAATACCTGCGGCTCGAGCCATTTGGCTCCATGGCCCCTGCCGTGCGTCAGGTCGTCGAAAGACTAGAAAAAGCCCTTCATTCTTAACTGGATTCGGCTATCCGGTTCATATGCTTTCTCTTATGAACTCCTACCTGGATCGAATCCCCTAAACCGGGAATCGCTCTACGCTAATTCCGCAAGATCCCCCAGCAGCACCAAAGCAGTCTTGCCGTAGTGCTCGCCTTCCAGGATTCGCACCTGACAACGCGATTGCGCTGGCTGGACCTCCAGGATTCTCACTTGAGTCCCCTTGGCCACCATGAGCAGCCGCTGAGATGCAATCAAGAGTGACAGACCCACATCGTCATTCGCCGCATCGAGTTTTTCTCTTTCCGCAGCGGTCTCTTCATCCACGGACACCAGCGTAAATGCAAGTTTCCCGTCAGCGCTGAGCTTTGCGACGCGGCCCACCCTCGAAGCCGCGGCTGGATCCTTCGCGGGCGTCATGAGCCTTGCGGCCTGCTCCACGGTGCCGATGAACCGGTAGCCGCGCTTCGGAAGCGTCTCGACGAAACGTGGCTTCTTGTTATTGTCGCCCAGTGCCTGGCGTAGCTTTTTGATTGCGGTGTTGAGGCTGTGATCGAAGTCCACAAAAGTGTCCGCGGACCACAGCTTTCTTTGAAGTTCTTCCCGCCGGACGATTTCGCCGGGGCGTTCTAGGAGCAGCGCCAGCGTTTGAAACGGCAAGACTTGCAGCTTGATTTTGCGTCCCGCTTTGTAGAGTTCGCAGGCGCGAAGATCCACCTCAAAAACGTCAAAGCGCAGGACAAGAGGGGAGCAGCCAGGCGTCGACATACAAACCTCTATGCATCGCACGAATATACCACGGCTCTGGAAATACACGGCCGGGGCGCGTCCACCAGAGTAAGTCTACTGTTTTCTTGAACTTCGTAGTACATCGAAAGACTCTCTTCTGTTCATCTCCAGTGCATTGTGCTTCCAGGAGGAGTGCGCGAAAGTGTGCGCATCTCATGACGCTTTCAGGGGCGCCAGGAGCAAAGAAACAAAGAGGTCGGCCGAAACAAGAACTGACCAAGAGGAAAGAGAGGGTCCCATGAAAAAGCGCACTTTCGTAATGACAAGTCTCTTGCTTCTCTCCCTGATGGTAGCGGCTCAGGTCGTGCAGGCGCAGGAGCTCGTGGTTGTGAACATTCCCTTTGAATTCGTGGCGGGCAATGCGACGCTTCCGGCCGGCGAGTATCGCGTCGAGAAATTGGAGAAGAACTCCGTGGTGGTACTCACTCACTGCGCCCAGCCGGGCGCGTCAGCCATAGTGATGACCATCGCATCGCAAGCGAATGCGCCACAATCGGATTCGAAACTGGTCTTCAATCGCTATGGAAATCTTTATTTTCTTTCGCAGTATTGGATGGCAGGAAGTTCCCGTGGCCGACTGCTTCTGAAATCAGCGAGAGAAGAGGAGATTTCCAGAATTGCAAGGAATGAAACCCAGGGGCAAGTCACCCTGGTCTCCAGTCTCTCACCAGCCCCACGATGACGCACACCCCGCGTCGACCGTAGTCAGCGCACGGGAATCCAGAGCCACCCCCTCTGGATTCCCGTTCTGCTTTTTTATGCTCGTTCCGCGGCCGCCTCGCTGCCCCTGCTGCGAATAGAAGTCTACTCATATTTCAGCGCCACCATCGGATCAACGCGGCTTGCCCGTCGCGCCGGCACACTGCATGCGATCACCGATACGCCTGCCAAAAGCGCGATCACCCCGAAGTACGTGACCGGATCGAGGCGCGACACACCGAACAGCATCGAGGCAATGAACTGACTCGTCGCCGCCGCGCCGGCCAGCCCGATCGCGACACCGATTCCCGTGAGCATCATACCCTGACGGACCACCAGGGCGAGGATGCTCCCGCGCGACGCTCCCAGCGCCGCGCGCACTCCGATCTCGCGAGTGCGCTCCGCCACGTTGCCGGACAGTACTCCGTAAATGCCGGCGGCCGCGAGCACCAGTGCCGCAAGCGCGAAGGCCTCGAACACGATCAGCACGAAGCGCCGCTCTGCCGCCAAGGCGGCCAGCAGGTCGTCCATTGTGGCCACCCGTACAATCGGCTGATCCTTGTCTACGGACCAGATCGCCTCTCTGATGACTGGGGCCAGTGCCG
>WNFC01000306.1_pt1 | contig 61630 bp, 49 predicted proteins | sample 5400541 | NCBI WGS metagenome assembly WNFC01 (sample SAMN13153342, study PRJNA577476) | soil metagenome | isolation source: 120 cm saprolite under Douglas fir tree site 2 hole 2 replicate 1 | place: USA:California | collected 2015-04-18
GCCTTGGTCAGCAGCTGCGTGGTTTCCCGATACATGAACCACGTCTCGAGCCCGCCGTTTACCGCGAGCACCAGCACGACCAATCCGACCAGGGAGAGGACGTATTTGCCGAACAGCCCTTTCCACCAGTTTCTGCGCGACGCCTCCGTCATCGGAACGGGCCCAAGTCAGCGCTGCCCCATACGACCGGCATCGGAAAAAATGGGTTTGACCTTGTCGCCGTCGCGCAGGGAGCTGCCGGCATTGGCGACGACCATGTCCCCTTCGCGGAGACCATCCGCGATCTCGGTGTCGGTGTCGGAGTGCAATCCGACCTTGACCAGCCGCGTCTCGATGACCCCTTCCCGCACGATCTGCACGTTGGTGCCTTCGGTCCGGTAGCGCACTGCCGAGCTAGGGACCGATACCCCGCAGCTGCGGTTGGCGTCGATCGTCGCGCGGGCGAACATTCCGATCCGCGACAGCGAATCGCGTTCCAACGAGATCCGCGCCCGGCCGAGTTGCGTTCGCTGATCGATCGTGGACGGCACCAGACGAACTCGCCCGGAAAGCTCGCGGCTGTCGGCGATTTCGACACGCGCCGTCTGCCCGGTAGCGAGCGCCGGCACGTGGATGCTCGGCACGTCGGCCTCCACTTCAATTTCGTTGTCGACCGCGATGCGAAACAGGGGCTCGACCGCCAACGGAGATGCGGTGGCGCCCACCGCGGCGGAGGACCGCGTGATCAAGCCGGCGGCGGGCGCTCGCAGCGTGGTGCTGCCCTTTCCACCGGTTGGGTCCGGACCCTCCGTGGACTGCCGCGTCAGTCGCACGAGGGTCTGGCCGGCGGTCACCCGATCCCCCTCGCCTGCCAACACCTCGGAGATTTTCATCCCGGGCGCGTCGAGCATCACGAGGGCCTCCTGACGCGCGACAAGATAGCCGGTAACGCGGATGGCCGCAGAGAAGCAGGCATTCGTGGCGCGAACCACCACCACCTGCACGGCAGAACCGGAGCCGGCCTCGGCTTGCGCGGGCCCCGTTGCGGGCAGGCTTGCGCTGACGACGAGCGCCGCGCCCGCTGCGAACGATATCGCGGAAACAAAAATCTTCATGGCCGACACCTGAGCCTCGGGTCTATATCGCCCCATCCCGAAAGAGCAGCTTCCGACAGCAGGCCGACGAACTAGGGCAACTCGCGTAGCACCCGAAATCCGTTCGCGACGAATCTGACGTCTACGTCATATCTGAAGCGAGCCGTCGACCGCAGATATTTCGCCTGGCTGTCAAATGCGCCGCCGCGCAACACGCGAAGCCGACATTGCCCGCTGGCCCATGCCGAGCCGTTATTGGGGGCGCCGCGATAATTGTGCACTCCCGGCAGTTGGCCTGGTGGGACCCGACGTCCCGGCCCCACCAGTACGGCGTATTCGTTCCGGCGCGGGCGGCGTATTCCCACTCGGCTTCGGACGGCAGCCGGTAGGTCCTGCCCGTCTTCTTCGAAAGCCAAGCCGCGAACGCCTTTGCGTCGACCCAGCTGAGATTGATCACCGGACGTTTGCCGCGTCCCCAGTCCCGATCCTCGGGGCGAAATTTGCACTCCCCCTCGTCCGCGCATTTCTCCCACTCGTCAAAAGTGACTTCGTAACGCCCGATGGCGAAGGATTTTGGGATCGTCACGCGGTGCACCGGATTCTCGTATTCGGTTGAAGAGCCCATGTCGAAGGCGCCTGCCGGCACGACCACCAGCTCGGTGCAATCCGAACAATCTCGAAACACGTCTCCCGGCTTGAAGCTGGTCGTGTCGCTCGCCACGGGTGGGGGCGGCGGTGGGGGCGGCGTCACCGGGGCGGGCGATGGAGCGGGAGTCGGCGCCGGCGTCGGCGCGGGAGAAGGGGCCGGAGCGGACGCCACCGGGCGCGACGTCCCGAAATAGAACTCCTCGACGAGAGACGAGGCCACCCAGGGAACCTGCTCGTTGTTGGAGGCACGGGACACGCCGATGCGCGTCCGGTTGAAGACTTCCTCGGCCGTCAGATTCGGGGAGCGCAGTTCCTTGATCAACTCGCCGACGAACAGGCTGTTCGTACCGGTCCCGTCGTTGATGACTTTGCCGGGAGCAGCCGAGTATATGGCGAGCGTTCCATCGGGGGCATCGAGCGCGGCAAGCCCCATCGGGGACGCTCGAAAGCGCCGCTCGAACGGGTTTCTTCGGGCCGCATCGAGGATGACGATCTTGACCTTCGCCCCTTTGCGGTGGACGTCGGCCAGGATCTGCTCGACACTGATCCCGTCACGGCGAGCATCGGCTTCGGTCCAAACCTGGGCGTTCACCGGAATGAGATAGGTCTGTCGCGCGACTTGAATGCCATAGCCGCTGAAGTAGAAGAGCGCGGTCGTCCCGCTCCTGACCTTGCCGCTGAAGGCGTCGATCGCGCGCTGCATTTCTTCCTTGCCGACGTTCTCCTTCAGATCCACCTCGAAATCGCTGCGCCGGAATTCATCGGCAAGGGTGCGGGCATCGCGGACCGTGGTGGACAGCGGCGTGCTGGCGTCGGGGTAATTTGCGTTTCCGATCAGGAGCGCGACGCGGGAACGACTTTGCTGGGGCAGCGCTGAAGACGTCAGCATTGCCGACGTAATCGACAGGCACAGCCAAAACAGGAGCCGCATGTTCATCTTCATCCCGCGCTCTTTGTACCGATAATACTCGGCTCCCGACGATGATAACAAAGTCATTCTGCCGCAGAACGCAGCGACTGCCAACGTCCTGAAGCGGCGCCCGAGACCGCCAGAAACGGCGGCGCCGGGTCAAGCATGCCATTTTGTGCAAGCAGTTTCAATCAGTTAGGTAGATTAACCGCTTTCGACGGCCGGTCAGGAAGACGATCGGTGCGAGCGGGCCGAGAAAAACCAACGCACGGATCCGGTCCATTCCGCGTCTGCAGTCATGGCTCAGGGGTGTACCAAGGCGGATCTGGACGAGACAAGCGCGCTTCCCAGTCGGCCGGAGTTGACCTAGATTGTCGGCTCATGAGCGGGGTCGACGTTGCATTTCATCAACCGGCGAAAAGCCATGAGGGAAGTATCCATGCACGTGTTCAAGTCAGTCGGAGCAAGGCTGAGCGCGAGAGTAATCGCGACGTTGCTGTTCCTCGATGCCGCGGCCTGCGGCATTGCTTTCGCCGAGGGTCAGCGAAGCGGAGGCCCCACCCCATCGCCTCCGGGCGCAGAGGTCTACTTCATCGATCTCAAGGACGGAGCCACCGTTCCGGCGAAGCTGAAGCTCTATTTCGGCTTGCGCAACATGGGCATCGCGCCTGCCGGCACGTTCCGCGAGAACTCCGGCCATCACCATCTGCTGATCGACACCGAGCTGCCGCCCCTCAACCAGCCCATCGCGAACGATTTCAACCATTTGCACTTCGGCGCCGGCCAGACCGAAGCGGAGATAACGCTCAAGCCGGGGATGCACACGCTGCAGCTGCTGATGGGCGACCAGGACCACATTCCACACTCGCCTCCGGTCATGTCCGCCCGCATCCGTGTTCGGGTCGCCGAGGGGGCTCCCCCTGCGCTGACCGGAGGGCCGACGCCGTCACCCCCGGGAGCCGAAGTGTATTTCGCCGATCTCAAGGATGGAGCGGTGATTCCGCCCAAAGTCACCATCTATTTCGGGCTGAAGAACATGGGCGTGGCGCCGGCCGGCTCGAACCGCGAGAATTCGGGTCATCATCATCTGCTGATCGACACCGAGCTGCCGCCGCTCGACCAACCCATCCCGAATGACTTCAATCATCTCCACTTCGGCGGTGGCCAGACCGAGGCCGAAGTAACGCTGAAAGCCGGCGAGCACACCCTGCAGCTCCTGTTTGCGGACAAGGATCACGTCCCGCACACTCCGCCGGTCTTCTCGACGCGCATCAAGGTCCGGGTAGTCGACCCGTCGGTTCGCAAGCCCGCCCCCGCTGAAGCCCGGCTGTATTTCGTCGGCCTGCAGGATGGATCAGTGCTCCCTCAGAAGGCGACGATTCGGTTCGGCCTGACGGGGATGGGCGTGGCACCGGCCGGTATCGAGAAGCCCAATACCGGCCACCATCATCTGTTGATCGACAGCAAGCTCCCGCCGTTGGACGAGCCCATTCCGAACGACTTCAACCACCTGCACTTCGGCGCCGGACAAACGGAAGCGACCGTCACCCTGCCGCCGGGACGGCACACGCTTCAGCTTCTGCTCGGGGATGAAGCCCACGTGCCGCATAATCCTCCGGTCATGTCGAAGCCGGTCCGGGTGATCGTGACCAGGCGCGGCGAGTAATCAGTCGCGGGTCGCGCAGGTGACCCGCGGCAGTTGCGCTCTCGAACGGCGAGGCCTTGAGCTTACTTGGCCGGTTCAGGCGCTACCGCACGCGTCTTGCCCGGCTGACCGGAGACGCCATCGTCCAAGGGATGGACCTCGGCGGGCGGCGACGGCATCGCGGCGTGTTCGAACCCCGGTTCGTCCGTCTTTGCGAGAAAACGCCCGAACACTCGCATCAGGAAGCCACCCAGATCGTCCATCGCGGTGAAAACGGCCGGCACGAAGAGCAGCGACAGCACCGTCGAGACCAGGAGTCCACCGATGACTGCGATCGCCATCGGCGACCGGAACTCGCCGCCGGCACCGACCGCCATGGCACTGGGAGCCATGCCGGCGGCCATGGCAATGGTGGTCATGATGATGGGTCGTGCCCGTTTTTGGCCCGCATCCATGATTGCCGCCGCGCGGTCGACGCCGCCGTGCATGCTCTCGATCGCAAAATCGACCAGCATGATCGCGTTCTTGGTGACGATGCCCATGAGCATGAGGATTCCGATGATCACCGGCAAGCTCAACGGCAAGGATGTAACGAGGAGCCCGAGAACCGCGCCCGTGATCGACAACGGCAGCGAAAACAGGATGGTCAGTGGCTGCAGCAAGCTGGTGAAAAGTATCGCGAGCACGATATAGACCGCCGTCAGGCCGTTTCGCAACGCGGTGCCGAACTCGTCGAACAGCTCGGCTTGCAGCTCGGCATCCCCGCCCGACTTGAACTTGATGCCGGGGGGATGATTCTTCATCACCGGCAGGGCATTGATGGCTTCCAACGCCTCGCTGAGCGCGGCGCCGGCGACGAGATCGGCCTCGACGCTGGCATATCGCAGGCGGTCGAATCGAGTGATGCTGGTCGGGCCTTCGCCGAAGCTCAAGTCGGCGAGCGCGATGAGCGGGACCCCTCCGCCCCGTTGCGAGGGAACGCGCAACTGCTCCAGGACCTGCCGATCGGCGCGTGCATGTTCCTCGAGCAGCACCCGGATCGGAACGGTCCGGTCGCCGGTGTCGAATTTTGCAAGCGCCGGACCCACGTCCCCGATGGTCGCGACTCGAATAGTTTCCGACAGGCTTTCGGTCGAGACGCCCAGACGCACCGCCAAGTCCCGGCGCGGGTAAATTCTCAGTTCCGGCCGGTTGAGCGCGGTGCCGGAGACGACGTTCGCAACCATCGGCAGTCGCCGCATCTGGCCCGCAAGCTCGGCCGCCACGTTCGCGACCGTGGCGTTATCTTCGCCGCTCACGTAGTAACTGACGTTTCGCAGTCCGTTGTCGTCGAGGAACCAGTAGCGGATGTCCGGAATGTCCGACAGATCCCGCGTTATTGCCTGCTCGAGCTGCTGCTGGGTGAGCGTTCTCTGGGATTTCGGTACATAGCTGATGGTCAGAGCGGCTTTGCCGACGTCGAGGAGCGACGGCGGGATTCGTCCGCCGTCGACGAAAACGCTCTCCACCTCGCGCCGCTTGCGCAGGCGATCGGCAATCGTCTCGGTGACGGCTTCGGTATTGACGAGCTGCGAGCCCGGCGGCAGCTCGATGGCAAGGACCGAGCGCGAACTGTCGGACGGCGGCATGAATCCCGACTGCAGGAGACGCGCGCTTGCCATCGTTGCGACGAACAAGAGCAGGCCGGCTGCGATGGTGATGAATCGGTGCCGGACCGACCAGGCCAATGCCCGTTTGTAGCCACGCATGATGCGTCCGTCGGGCTTCTCCTCGTGCCGATGCGGTTTCAGGAAATAGGCCGCCAGCATCGGCGTTATGAATCGCGCGACCAGCAGGGAAAACAGCACCTGCACCGAGACGGTGATGCCGAACTGCTTGAAGAACTGGCCTGGAACGGAGGACAGGAAGCCCACCGGCAGGAATACCGCAACGATGGTCAGGCTGATCGCGATGACCGCCAGACCGATCTCGTCGGCCGCTTCCAGCGCCGCGCGATACGGCGATTTTCCCATATGGATGTGGCGTACGATATTTTCGATCTCGACGATGGCGTCGTCGACGAGAATGCCGACGCTGAGCGTGATCGCCAGCAAGCTTACGATGTTGAGCGAGAATCCGAGAATGTTCATTACCCAGAAGGCCGGCAAGATCGACAACGGCAACGTGATTGCCGCGATGATTGTCGCTCTCAGATCGCGCAAGAACACGAACACCACGAGCACTGTGAGGATGGCGCCCTCATAGAGAGTGTGATTGGCCGCCTCGTAGTTTCCGAGCGTGAAGTCGACCGAGCTGTCGATCAGCTTGAGGTCGACCTCGGGATGCGCCGCCCTGATCGTTTCGATGCTGCTGGCGACGTTTTCCGCGACGATCACGTCACTCGCGCCTTTTGCCCGCGCAATGCTCACGCCCACCACGGGGGTGCCGTTGAGGCGGGCAAAGGTGCGCGGCTCTTCAACCGTATCGCTCACGAGTCCCAGATCGTCCAGCCGCACCTCGCCGCCCATCGGCAAGCCGATTCTCGTCGCCGCGAGATCGGCGAATGTCTTGGCGCCGGCAAGGGTGCGAATGGCCTGATCGCGCCCCCCGATTTCGGCACGCCCGCCGGCGAGATCGACGTTGCTGCCGCGAAGCTGGCGGCTGACATCGAGCGCGGTCAATCCGACCCCCTGCAGCCGAACCGGATCGAGCCCCACCCGAATCTCGCGCCTGACGCTGCCGATGCCCTCGACGCTGCCGACGCCGCGGATCCCCTGCAGCTCACGGATGACCACGTCTTCAACGAAGAACGAGAGCTGCTCGGGCGTCTTTCCGGGAGCGATCGCGGCATAGGTGAGAATGGGGAGCCCGGTGGCGTCAATGCGCCGAACCAGGGGCTCGTTGATCCCGCGCGGGAGATCGCCGCGCACGCGCGTGACGGCGTCCTTCACGTCGTTGAGCGCACGATCGGTATCGGTTCCGAACCGGAAATTGATCGACGTGCTCGAAATTCCGTCGGTGATCGCCGTCACGACGTGGTGGAAGCCCGCCACGCTCGCAACCGCATCCTCGACCTTCCTGGCAACCTGCGCCTCGAGCTCCGCAGGCGATGCACCGAACTGCGTGACCAAAACCGATATGAGCGGAGCATCGACGTTCGGCATGCGGGTGATCGGCAGCTTGGTGAAGTTGATGTATCCGAGCCCCGCAATCGCCGCAGCCATGACAATGGGAGGGATCGGATTTCGGATCGACCATGCCGAGATGTTCAGCGCCATTCGCTCGCTCCCTCCCGCTCGATTCAGCCCCGGCAGCGGGACCCGCGCCGGAGCGACTGCCGCCGCACGACCTCGCGACTATTCGATTTGCCCAACCCGCGAATCCTTGGTGGCAACGTGGACATCCGCGTTCATCCAGCCGCCCAGAGATGCGACCGTCTCGTCAGCAGCCAAAAATTCTGGGCGCACCCGGCAGGGTAGCGGCGGCATTCCGCTCCGGTCACGATCGGATCGGATACGGCCGCTGTTCCAGTGCCGGCGGCGGCGAGCGCGAGAGCAAATGTCATCACAAACGTCCCGCTTGGACGGGCCCACTGGGCGCAGAAGCCAACATACGGTCGTTACCACCGCCAAGTCGTGTCGTCCAGTAGCGGCCGCCGAGCGTCAATTGGCTCCGTGGCTTTGCGCCGCGATGCCCATTGCGGTTGCTGCTTGCCGGCCGAATTCGGTCTCTTGCAACGGGCCGCTTCAGCGGGTACGGGCGGCAGGTAAAAGCGCATTTGAATTTGGCCCAAAATCATGGATGAATGTCGGACCGGCCGGAGGGACAGGTGATGGCAGGAATTTCCGCGGCAAGAGCGACCCGACCCTCGACTCCACCACCACCCCCAACATCTGCCGGTCGCTAGCGTGAGCTGGAAGCTCCCTCGCCCACTGGCCATGCTGCTGCGGCGATCCGCGCCGGCGGCGGCAACGACGGCGTATCCCGACGTCGTGCGCCCGCTGCCGCGCCGCGAGATTTCACACGCGGTCGACAGCGCGGTGGTGACCCTCCCAAGAGCGCGCCCTCCTGTCAGGTTCAAGCCCGGCGTCTTTCGGCCGATCGGCAGATTGTTTATCTGGCTCCGGGCCTTCATACAGTTCTACTCCGGCAATCTGCTCGACGCCTTGCTGCGTCGCGCCAGCGTGGAGCGCCGCGCCGCTCGATTACGTCATGTATTCGAAGATGCCGGCCCGACCTTCGCCAAGCTCGCACAGCAGCTATCGATGCGTGCCGACATGCTGCCTTATCCCTACTGCGTCGAGCTGAGCAAGATGCTCGACCAGGCAGCAGCATTCCCGACGGAGCAGGCCATCGAAATCATCGAGCGGAATCTTGGGCGGTCGCTCGACGATGTGTTCGAAAGTTTCGACCCCATGCCGATTGGTTCCGCGTCGCTCGCCTGCGTCTACCAAGCCCAACTGAAGACCGGCCCGCGCGTGGCCGTGAAGGTGCGGCGGCCCGGCATCGGCCCGCTGATTGCCGCTGATTTGCGCGCGCTGGACTGGATTCTGATCGTGGCGGAGACGCTCACCATCATACCGCCGGGCGTGACCCGACGGTTCCGGGAGGACTTCGAGACCATCCTTTTCAACGAGATGAACTTTCGCGCCGAGGCGCGCTACACCGACATATTCCGCAGACGCGCGGCCAAGCGCAAGAAGGACGTCACGGCGCCACGGGTCTATTTTCGATACTGCACTGAAGAGGTGATGGTCAGCGAGTTGGTGTCGGGCGTTTGGATGTGGGAACTCCTGGCCGCTGTCGACAGTAACGACCAGCAGTTCCTGGCCGGATTACGCAAGCGGGGCATCGAGCCGAAGGCGCTGGCAAGCAAGATCGTCAGGATCATGAACCGCGAGGTGCAGGAAGAACTTTTCTTTCACGCCGACCCGCACCCGGCCAACCTCATAATAATGCCCGATAACAAAATTTGCTTCATCGACTTTGGAGCCATCGGCCGGTTTTCAACGCAAACTCGAAAACTATTTCGCGAGTTGGCGTACCACACGGCCAAGGGCGATATCGGACGGATCGTCAATACGTCGCTGAGCTTCCTCGGACCACTTCCTCCAATGGATGTCGACAAGGTCCGTTTCGAGATGGAGAAAATCTACTCCAATGCCGTCTATGCGATGCAAAGTGAGGATGCCGAGTGGTGGGAGAAAAGCTCGGCGCAAGGTTGGCTTCGCTTCCTCGAGGTTGCGCGGGAATTTTCGCTGCCTGCGAGCTTCGAGTCGCTACTGTTTTTCAGAACGACGTTTTCCTACGACATCATCATCCACCGCCTGAACAGAGAGATCGACATCGTCAAGGAATGGCAGGGTTACCAGAAAGAACGCGCCAAGGAGGCGCGTAAGCGCGTGAAAGATAATTTCAAGCAACGACTGCGCGGGCCCACCGACATGGACTATCTGCAAATGGAGGAGATGGGCGATATGGCAACTTTATTCTTTTTCCAATTGCAGCGAAACATCGAGAATCCGATCATCCACTTCAGGAACATCGTCGGAAAAATCGCTTATATTGCATCGCTATTTCTGAAGCTCGGATATCTGGTTGGCTTGGCAGCCGCTGTCGGCCTCATCGCCAACACGGTTTCAAGAAGATCGTTTGGTTACGAGATCAATTGGGCTCCGATTCTCGAACGGGCGACCACCTTTGGCTGGGTCCAGTTGGCCTTGATTGCAGTGTTCCTGGTCATCATCCGCAGGATCGTGATTCGCCTGAACATGCCGGATACCAGGCTCAATTCCGACCGATAAGCCTCGCCGGGACTGAACTCGATGCACGGATCAGTCGAGAAACCAACCACGAAGAAACGCCGGCCGGCTGTCGCGGTAGTCCTCAACCTGGTCGGCCCCGGAAGCGGCTACCTGTACGTTGGGCGTCCGAAGCGCGCCTTGGTTGCCGCCGGGACGGACGTCGTTTTCCAAATTGTGATGTGGAATGGATTTGGTGGATGGCTGGCAGAGCCGTGGGCGATCTTGATTCCTTATGGATTGGCTCTTTTGCTTAACATCGTGTTCCTAGTCGACGCAGCGCGCATCGCAGTCCGCGGCGGTGACTATCAACTCCGATGGTATAATCGCGGGTGGATCTATATCGGCGTGATAGTTGCAATTATTGCACTCGAAACTCTGGACCAGTTTCCTGCAACCGGGATCAACACATCGGTTGGTTTTTTTTCCGTCGCCAGCGGCGGGATGGCGCCGACGCTCCGCGTCGGAGAGCGGGCGATCGTGGATATGCGGGCCTTTGACGCTCGCGAGCCGCAGCGGGGCGATCTTGTAGTTTTCACGCTGCCTGGTGATCCCTCGACATTGTGGGTAAGGCGCGTGATCGGGTTACCCACCGATCGCATCCAGATGATCGCAGCTCATCTGCACATCAATGGCGAGCCGGTGAAGCGTGAGCGCATCGAGGCTGACGTCAAGATCGACGAATCTGGGCAAACAGCGCGCGTGAACGGGTGGCGCGAGACACTGCCCAACGGCGTCACCTACGCCACCCGCTATCTCGTCACCGGCTCGTCCGACAACACGCCCGTCTACGACGTGCCCTCCGGTCATTATTTCATGATGGGGGACGACCGCGACAACGCCATCGACAGCCGGGAGCTGAGCCGGGTCGGCTATGTGCCGCGCGTCAACATCATCGGTCGCGTCTCGTGGATATTCTGGTCGCACGACCTGAGCCGGGTCGGCGCCAGAGCGGATTAGTCGGGCATGCCCGGCGCCGATGGAGCCCGCTTCGCCGATCGGATGCGTCGATCACTTGATCGAAATCGAAAGGGGGACGCCTTTGGCATCAGGGCAGTCCATGTGCCCGCCCGAACCGCCGGAAAATTCCCCGCGATAGACGCATTGAGCGCCATCGAACGAGATCGTCGCGTCGATCTCGGACGACGAGCCCGACTTGGAGAGCCGAATTTTGATCTCCCCCTGTCTTGTTTCCGGGCCGGTCACGCTGCACAGCCCCACATGCTTCCAGACCATCGATCCCGAATATTCATTGCTGCCGGCCGAGGCGCTTTGCGAGACCGCGCCGTCGAACTCCCATTCCGAGAGGTAGCCGGCAGTACCTGCAACTTGGAGTGACCCCGCATGAGCTGCCGCGCCGACCATGGCCAGCGCGATCGTCACCATCGATGCTCTCAATAGCTTTTTCATATCGTGAACGACTGCTGCCGCTCGCCGCGATCGGAGAGGACAGTTTGGGGTCTTTCATTTGTCGAGGCAAGGTCGGCCGCGCGGCTTCTTGGGGTTGACGCTCCAGCCCTCAGTTCCGATCAAGACGGCGGCAGAAACCGCGGACCGAATTTCCGAGAATGCGCGGGTTGCCGAACCCGTCGCCGCTGTTATAGACTTGGATCGCATATGGGCTTGGATCCAGCTTACCGTCCCACTACGAGGCGGAATTCTGGCTGGCCAGAGGCAGCGGCAGGAATGATCGTGACTGTCCGGTCCGAAGCGATTGCCTCCGATCCACGGAAAGGGTTCCGGGCCGGACCCTGCAGCGGGCTGCTCACGCAATCTTCACTCCCACGATAGGAAGGACGTCATGGACAAGCTCGTCAAACGCGTCACCGTTGTTCAGGGCAGCGGTGAACATCGCCAGGCAAATGTCGTCTACAAGAGCGATGAAGACGAAGATGAAGATGGCGAGAGCCCGCGCTTCAATCGGCTCGAGCGAAGCGTCCGACATTTACTGAAGGCGCAGGTGATCGCGGCTCAGGAAGCGTATCAGCGTCACCTCGAGGCTGTCGAGAAAGGAGGGAGTTCCTGGCTCGTCGAGGATCCGATGAATTTCATGAAGGCGCGCCGCAAAGCTCTCAAGGAGATGAGCAAGGCATCTCCCTTCAAGCTGATGAAATTCGAGTCTGATGAAGACGAAGATGAGGGAGATTGACAATGGCAACCACGGGAACGAGCACGCCCGAGCGGGACGCTCGCCAGCATGAGAAGACCGGCGGTTCTAACCTCGTCGTCGTCGATCTCGACGAGGCTCAGCCCGCCCGGCTGGTAAGACGGCTTCGCAAGGGGCGGGGAAAGCTGATGACTCATGTTGAGCGAATCGTCGCCGATCTGGTCGAGGCTGGGACCGTCAAGTCGACCGCGCAGCCGGTCGTGATTGTCGTGCGCGAGGTCCCGGCGCCGTTCTGGTCGCTCGACGACGACGACGATTGAGAGGTGTCGAAGACTAATCGCTTGACCTTGCGATGTTCACCCGCGTCGCCCGAGCCGCAATCATAGTCGCTGCCAAGGCCCGGTCGGGCACTTGACGTGATGCGCTCGGGATACGGGTGCTCGCCATGCATGGGAGCGCGGTCGCCGCCGCGGCGGCGATCGAGCCTTCGGCGCTTTCCCGCTTAGCGGTTACATTGCGAGCGAATTGACCCGGCGCTGACCGGCGGCCATCGACGGGACGCGTCGGACTGTTGCAGTTGCGTTTGTTCACCGCCATCCTGCCGGCGAGCTTGTCTGCCGCCCACGATCCAAGGGAGCAGCTGTCCACCTGCTGTTGCATCGTTGGAGGCGGACCGTGCGGGCTCATGCTGGGTTTCCTGCTCGCGCGCGCCGGCGTCGACGTCACCGTCCTCGAGAAGCATGGCGATTTCCTGCGCGATTTTCGTGGCGATACTATTCATCCGTCCACCATGGAGGTGATGTTCGAGCTCGGCCTGCTGGATCAGTTCCTTAAGCTGCCGCATAAGAAAGAAGCGGTCATTGCCGAGCGATTCGGCCGCGACGAATATGCCCTCGCGGACTTTCGCCATCTGCCGACCCGGGCCAAGTTCCTCGCGCTGATGCCGCAGTGGGACTTCCTGAATTTCCTCGCCCAACAGGCCAGGAATTATCCGTCGTTCCGTCTGCTGATGCAGGCGGAGGCGGTCGAGCTGATCGAGGAAGCGGACCAGGTGACCGGCGTGCGCGCCAATACGCCGGATGGTGCGATCGAGGTGCATGCCGAGCTCACCGTGGGCTGCGACGGCCGGAATTCGGCCGTGCGCGCTTGCTCCGGGCTCATCGTAGAGGATCTCGGCGCGCCGATGGACGCGCTGTGGTTTCGGTTGCCGAGAAACGCCAACGACCCGGACAAGACCACGGCCCGCATCGACGCCGGGCGTGGCATCATTCTGATGGACCGCGGCGACTATTGGCAGTGCGCTTTCCTGATCCTGAAGGGCTCGATCGAGGAGACGCAGCGCGCCGGGCTGCCGGCACTCCGAGACAGCGTTGTGCAGCTCGTGCCCACATTCGCGGACCGGGTCGAGGGGCTCGTAAATTGGGACCAGATCAAGCTGCTCAGCGCCAAGGTCAACCGGCTCCCGCGCTGGTACCGGCCCGGGCTGCTCTGCATCGGCGATGCCGCCCATGCGATGTCGCCTGCCTTGGGGGTGGGTGTCAGCCTCGCGGTGCAGGACGCGGTGGCAGCCGCCAATGTCCTGTGGCGGCCGCTCGCGACCGGAACGTTGCGGCAGGACGATCTCAAACGCGTGCAGAAGCGGCGGGAATTTCCGACCCGCGTCACCCAGCGCCTCCAGATGTTCCTCCATGAGGCAATTGGCCGCGCGCTGCACGCCGACGGCCATGTGCTCAACGCGCCGTTGTCGGTGCGACTGCTGGCGCGCTTGCCACTGTTGCGACGAATCCCGGGACGGCTGGTCGGAATGGGTGTGCGGCCCGAGCACGTGCATAGCCCCGAAATCCGCGCTGCGGCCGGCCATGGACGGGGTGTCGCGGGCGTCGCGCATTGCCAAGCATCAGTATAGCACTGCGCTGCAGACGCAAAGCTCTTGCGAGCTCGCCGACCGCTCCGTGTCAGAACAGCAGCTACGGCAAACCTGCGGATCGCGACGTTGAAGACCGGACTCGTTGCATCGATTCGGGCCACAGCCAGATTCGCTCTTGAATACATCCGATGGGGGACTGGAAGACTTGTGAATTACGAGCAACCTAGCTCCGTAATAAAAAAGCCGCGACATCATCGGTCCAAGCCCCTTGGCAAATAAGTATAACGGCACGAAATCGCAGCCTATCCTCGCCTTGAAAGCGGCCGCCGTTTGCCCGGCATTGATGGTTGCAACCCCCTTCCGGAATGCACGATCGAAGCCGGCATACATCAGATTGAAATACAAATCGAATTCATGATTCAGCCGATAATCGAGGCCGGCGTAGGTCATGTGATAGGTCGATCCGTCGTGGAGACCCCAGCCGAACGCAACGATTCTCGAGTCCTTGAATAGCGCGATGAGGTCCGCTTCGGGACCTAGCCGCACCGTCAATTGATGGAAGTATTCGATCGGAAGGACTTCCAACTTCACGTCGGATTTGTCGACCATCTGGCAATACATGTTATGGACTTCCGGCGTGTATAGTCGCAATATTTCTTTCGGATCGGTCACCACCGCTTGGCCGATGCCGGCGTTCTTCAATTTTCGCACCGAGCGGTTGATCTGCTGGCGATAGCGCGTCTTCAAAGCTGCGCAATATTGCGCAAAATCGGAAAATGAATGGCTGAAGGTATGCATCGGCGGAATCGGGATGCAGCGATACCCGGCTTCGAGCAACGCATTCATCCATTGCAGATCATTTTCCCCAAACTCCTTGTAAACAATCACGTCCGTTCCAGTATCTTTTGCGATGTCATGCATTACTCCATCCAATACCGAAAGAATCTGCGTGCTCCCTTTGGTCTGCGTCAGCGCCAAGCTTTTCTCGCCAGGCGATCCGGGTAGACTGCAGAACAGCACTTTCAACTTCTGAAATCTCGATAACACGGGCATACGCCTGATCACCCACCCCAGGCGCGGATCGGAAAGATCCGCGAGGTCGATTGTCATGGCGGCCAAACCCGCACATGCGACGGGGCGCCCCTCGTCGTAGATGATGACGTACCAGAAACGACAACTCTGTCGCATGCTGGCCTCCACGCCCGCGATGAACCGAGGGTCCATGAAGATCGAGGCCCCGCTTTCGGAACATACGCGCTGCCACGCGGTCAGGTCGATTTCATCAATCGAATCGAACACCCGATGGGAATAAGTCATACGTCGGCATCTCCGGAATCAGGACCCGGTATTCCCGACGATGCTCGGGTTCGCGCCATCTCGTCTCCTTTCCTGCAGCGGATCCTGCGAGCGAATTTGCAGCCAGATCGGTTTCCAGACGAGCGGTCCGTCGGGTCCGTCTCTCGGGCGACGGTATCCCGACAAGCGGCAAGCCGGACGGCCTTGCAACTCGCATCCTGCCCTGCGGACCTCACATCAGCCCGCGGCCGAAAATCCCAGCCTCGCAGCGACCTTGCCCAATTCCTCGATGGTCGCGGGATCGAGCCGCCCGCAGAGATGCTCGCTGCGAAATCCGGACAGCGCGAGAACGATCGTCTCCGCCGCGCACGCCAAAAGCGTATTCCGTCGGTCCGGCTCCTCGAGCAATCCCAACACCGACGCCTCCGGCGCCCGCACAAGCCCCCCGTCCACCATCCGCAGGTCCGGCCTTTCGCTGTCCAAATCGGGTACCACGTTGAATGGCCGGGATACGTCGCAGACCATGGCGCCCTTTCGCAGATGGCGCGCGAAAATGAAAGGCTGCACGGCGTTCGTCGCGGTCAGCACGACGTGCGCCCTCGGGAGATGCTGGTCGATGTCGGTGGTGATGGTGACACCAGGCGGATCGGCGCCGGCCGCCGCATCCCGCCGCGCCAGCCGCTCCGCAAAGGCGCCGGGGCAGAACTTGCGCCCGGCGGCCGCGAGGGACGACACATGCCGTTTGCAGTCCTCGGCGACGACCCGCAGTCTGCCGATATTGGTCTCGGTGGTGAGGGGATTTCCGATCAGGATGAGCTCCGCGACGCGCTCGGCGCAAAGCAGGCTCAGCCCATGGCCGATCGCTCCGGTGGCACCGACGATCGCGACCGTGCAATTCGCGAGCGAGACGCCTTGATTGGCGCAGGCGGCCTCCAGGGCCCGTATCGCCACCCAAGTCGTGTAGCTGTTGCCGCTGGTCACGGTCACTCCCTCGGGCGCCCGCAGTGCAAGACCTCCGTAAGTGACGATCGAGCTGAAACCGGCCAACCCGATCACCTTGGCGCCGCGCTCGGCCGCCAAATCGACGGCACTCTGGACGAGAGCCACGGCTTCATCTTCCGAGAGCGCGAGAAGCTCGGATGGCAAGTGCGGAAGCGCGACAAGCTCGCCCTCGGTAGCCGCGCCGTCGGCCGACCGGACGGCGAGCTCGCCGAACGGGTACGGCTTGATGAACTCGGTGATGCGTGACTTCAGCCCCTCCAGTTCCGTGTCGTTGAACGGCTCCAGGCCTGGATCGAACCGTCGGAGGCTGTCGGCGTCGAGAAGGTGCACGATGAAGGCGAAACGGGTGCGTCCGCCCGTGCCGGACTTCCGAGCCGCGATGGCGGCCGGTGCCGGCGGATGCCGCGGCGAAGACGACACCGGGGAGCGGGGCCGGCCCATGAGATGCCCGACCAGCTCGGCCGCGTCGCCGCGGTGGAGAGCGTCCAACAGCCGCCTCAACGCGCCGATCACATGGTCGCACAATGCGGCGTCGGCGATCAGGGGCGGTTCGAGGCGCAGCACGGTGCCGTGGGTGAAGGACGGCGCGATGCGGACGTGCTCGACATTGAGCAGGTAGCTGACCGCGATGTACAGCAACAGGCCCTGCTCCTCCAACATCGCGAGCATGCCGCTCCGGGTTTCGACGATGTGCTGGAGGTCGAGCTCCACCCCGAGCATCAGGCCGCGCCCGCGAATCTCCTTGACCAGATGCGGATATTCGATCTGGAGCTGGTGCAACTGCTGCTGCAGGCGATCCCCGATCGCGGCCACCTGGCGCACCAATCGTCGATCATCCCTGGTCAGCTCGTCGATGGTTGCGAGCGCCGCCCGGCACGCGAGGGTATTGCCGGCGAAGGTCGAGCCGTGCCGCAGGTCGAACTGTTCCGTATAGGCGGCATGGGTATACAGGCAGGCGCCGATCGGCATCAGGCCGCCGCCGAGCGCCTTGGCCAGGGCAAGGATATCGGGAGTCACGCCTTCCGCCTCGCAGGCGAACAAGCTTCCGGTTCTACCGAGGCCGGTCTGCACTTCGTCGACGATGAGCAGGGCGCCGTGGCGATGGCAGAGGTCGCGGGCGGCCGCCAAATAGCCGGGTGGCGCAACGCGAATTCCCGACTCTCCCTGAACGATTTCGACCAGGAAAGCCGCGAAGAATTCCGGTCGGGCCTCGAGCGCCGCGCGCAGCGCGCCGAGGTCGCCGAACGGGACGAGGTTGAACCCTGGCACCGGGGCGCCGAACCCGCGTTGAAAGAATTCCGTATCGGTCGCCGACATGCCCGCGAGCGTGAGACCGTGGAAGCTGTTGCGCGCGGACAGGATGCCGATCCGGCCGGTGCGACATCGGGCAAGCTTGATTGCCGCCTCGACCGACTCGGCGCCGCTGTTCGTGAACACGACGTGCGCGAGCCCGGGGGGAGCTACCGCGAGCAGTCGGGCGGCCAGCTCGCCTTGCGCCGCGGGAATCGACGCAATGACGAGATTAGGCGCCGCCTCCTGCCAGGTGCATTCGAGCGCCTGCCAGATCGCTTCCGGATGATGCCCGAACGGAACGGCGCCGAACTGCGCGATGAAGTCGGCGTAGCGAGTCCCGCCGGCGTCCAGCAGGTAGCACCCCTCGCCGCGCACGAAGGTCTTGTCCAGGCCGAGGCGTTGATACAGAAAACCCTTGTAGGGCGCGACGTACCTTATATAGGGATGCTGCTCCTGCGCGCTCCAATCCTTCAGCGATGCAAGCGCGATCACTTCGCCGTCGAGAAAGGATCTGCGGCTCTCCTTTGCCGGTTCGGGGGCCGGCAGGTCGCCATCGGCGAGCGCCGCTCGTGGTTTCGCATGGCTGCTGCGCTTGCGCAGATGTTCCGCGAGCAACGCACGCTTCTGTGCCGTGGTGAGCCGGTCCAAGCCCAAACCAGGCATCAGGACTGCCCTTGGGTCGCGAGGACGCTCAGGTGGCGCTCGACCTCCTCGTCGGTCAACTCATCGATACGCTCGAGCAGATCCGCGGCGTCGGTTCCGTTCAACGGCGGGCTCGACTCCGTATCGGCGATCGTCCCGCCGACCGAAGCCCTCGAGGGATCGGGACGATTGCCTTCGCTCAGGCGCTCCGCAACGTGCGACGCCAGCGCAACGATGCTGCTGTCGTTTTGCATGAATTTCGCCAGCGGGATGTTCATGCCGAGCTCGGTATTGATGCGGTTGCGCACTTCGACGGCAATCAGGGAATCGAGGCCGAGATTGCGCAGGGATTGCTGGGTATCGATGCGGGCGGGCGAAGTCCCCATTGCCCGCGCCAACAGATCCCGAATATAGGCCTCCAACAACGACGGAAGCTCCGCCGCCTGTGCTTCGAGTATGTCAAGCACGCCGGAGTTCGCGGTCGAGGAGCTATCGCCGGTGTCGCCGCCCAGACCGGAATATCGTGCCGGGATGCGCGGGCCCATCGATCGCAACAGGGTCTTCCATTCGACCTCCGCCACTCCGACTTGCACGGAGTTGCTGGACATGAGCTCGTCGAGAGCGTCGAGCGTCTCGGAGAGGGGGAGGGCTTTGAGGCCCAGCCGACCGAGTCTCTGAGCGGTCTCCGCGTTCCCGGCCACATGGCCGACGTCACCCAACACCCCCCAATTGATGGTGAGGGCAGGAAGCCCGCGCGCCCTTCGGTAGTACGCCAGCGCATCGAGGAATGCGTTGCCGGCGACGTAGTTCGCCTGACCGGGATTGCCGGTGAGCGAAGCGACCGACGAAAACAGCACGAAAAAATCCAACGGCGTATCGACCGTCAGCGAATGGAGATTCCAGGCGCCCATCACCTTCGGCGCCATTGCCTTCCACATCCGCTCCTCGGTCAACCGCTCGATCGGCGCATCGTCCAGCACCATTGCACCGTGGATCACTCCCCGTAGCGGCCCCATTCGGTCGCGAACGGACGCAATGACGCGCCGGACCTGCTCACGATCGGTGACGTCCGCCGGGAAGATGACGACATCGATGCCGCGCTGCCGCAGCTTCTCCACTTGAGCCTGGGCGGACGCCGACGGGCCGCTGCGGCCGACCAGAGCCAAATGCCGCGCGCCGCGTCGTGCCAGATGATCGGCAACGGCCAACCCGAGACCTCCGAGGCCGCCGGTGATCAGGTAGCTGGCGTCGGCATCGATCGCGACGGACGGGAGCCCGTTCTCGATCTGCAGTCCCTCGCTATCCTTCACGGAGACGATCAGCTTGCCGATATGCTTCGCCTGCGCCATGTAGCGAAGGGCATCGGCGACGCGCGTTACCGGGAATACGCGGTGCGGCAACGGCCGCAGGTCGTTGGTTTCAAATCGCCCGAGCACCTCGTGCAGCATCGAACGAGCGAGCTCCGGCCGCGGTCCCAGCAGATCCGCCACGAACACCGAGATGTTCTTGCGCAGCGGCCGCATTCCGATCTTGCGGTTCTTGTAGATGTCGGTCTTGCCGATTTCGACGAACCGTCCATACGCGCGCAGAATGGAGAAGCTCTTGTCGATCGCATCGCCCGAGAGCGAGTTGAGCACGAGATCGACGCCCTCACCCGCGGTCAAATGCATCACCTCGTCGGCGAAGGCGAGGCTGCGCGAGTCCATCACGTGCGGCACTCCGAGTGCCGTGAGCAGCTCCCGCTTCTCGGGCGAGCCGGCGGTCGCGAATACGACGGCGCCCGCCTTGAGCGCCAATTGCACCGCCGCCAGCCCGACGCCGCCGGAAGCGGAATGGATCAGCACCCGCTCTCCGCGCTGCAGCCGTGCGAGGGTATGGAGCGAATAGTAGGCGGTCAGGAAAGCGAGTGGAATCGTCGCCGCCTGCTCGAAGCTCAGGTGACGCGGCTTGAGCACCACGAACCGCGCGTCAACGGTAAGATGAGAAGTCAACGTACAGGACTTGGCTGCGATGACTTCGTCGCCGACGGAAAACTCCGAAACTTCCTCGCCGACCGCGACCACGCGGCCGGCGCATTCCAGGCCGAGCAGCTTGCCCGCCGAACCGTCCGCCGCCGCCTCCGGGGGAAGCAGTCCCATGGCGAGCATCAAATCCATGAAATTGAGGCCGGTGGCGACCACCTCGATTTCGACCTCGTTGGGCGCGGGCTTCGTGCGCCCGACCGTGCGTGCACGCAGCGAATCCAGAATTCCCGGCCGCGACACTTCGATTCGGAATTGTGTCGGAGCCTCTCGGATCGGCCGGCCCATTGCATGCACGGTGTCCGGCGATACCGGCACCAACCGGTGCACGTATCTCAGCTCGCCGTGGAGCGCGATTTCGTCCTCGCTGTCGTCCCCGGCGTCGAGCTCTTCGGCCAAGAATGCGATCTCCTCGCGCGAGCAGGTCGACAAATCAACCAGCCGAAAACGCAGGTTCTGGTACTCGTTGATCGCGACCCTGCCGAATCCCCAGAGCGGAGATTGCGCTATTTGCAGCATGTCGGCGCGATCGTCGAGCGACTGCGCTGCATGCGTGACGAGCCAGATATTGTCGACGATCAGGCCGTCGGTCGCCGAGAGCGCCTGGACCAGGTGCATCACCCCGACGCAGCCCAATCTCGCCGACGACATCAGCGCGTCGTTCGCGCCCCGCTCCGAGATTTGCGTGTCGAGGCTCCAGAGATGAACGATGCCTGTCAGGTGCGGCGTCCGGCCGCCGACGCCCTCGATCAGCCGTCTCATGTCATTGGAATTGCCGGCGCGCAGGGTGAAGCTCGCGGCGTCGTGCTGTCGAAATTCGGCACCGTGTGTTACGTTGATGACGCGGTCTCCGCGCGCCGCGAGCTCGCGAGCGAGCTCGGCGCCGGCGCTCGCGCGGTCTGCAACGCCGGCATCGGCAAACAGCAGCCAGATTCTCGCCTCTCCGCCGGCTTGCGGCGCCAGCTTGGCCGACGCGAGCAATTGCGGACCGCGCGCGAAGATCACCGAGCGCTGGGCGCTGTCGGCCGCCGGACAATCCGCGACGCAGACCGTATCGACGAAGCCGGCTTCATGCAGCAAGCTCTTCCAGCTTTCCTGTGAAATGCACGGCTCGCCTCGTCGGACATCGTCCTCGAAGAGCCACCAGCCCTTCAGCAGCCCGAAGATCAAGGTCATGAACAGCCACGGGCGCGTCGGCTCCGCTATCACGAGCATCCCGCCGGTCCCGAGCAGACGCTTGAGCCGGTCAAGCGTCTTGCGCAGGTTTGCGGTGGCATGCAGGACGTCGGACGCGATGATCACGTCGAACGAATGCGCATCGAACCCCTGCTCGAGCGGGTCGCGCTCGACGTCGAGCGTCCGGCACTGCAGGAACGGATACTGCGCAAATTTGTGCTGCGCATGCGAAGTGAAGCGCGGCAAGGCATCGGTGAACACGTATTCCGTGCAATGTTCCGGCAGAATCGGAAGCAGAAAGCTCGTCAGGCCGCCGGTTCCGGCGCCAATTTCCAGAATTCGCAGCGCCTTCCCTTTCGGCAAACGCCGAGCGACCTCAACGACGGTTTTCTGCACCAACAGATTGCCGAGGCGGAAGCTCGGCGAATCCTGGTAAAGCACCTCCGCAGTGGTCGCCGCCCCTTCCGGGAAAATGAGGTTCTGCGGATCGACCTCGCCGCGGAGCACGGCCGCAAGTTGCTCCCCGCAGAGCCGCAACAGCAGCGATTCGGCTTGACACTCCGGGAACTCGTCCCACAGCACCTTCCAAAGGCGATGCGGCTCCTCGGTCGCAGCCATTTCATCTGCGGTCAACTCATTCAACATGAGCCGGAGCCAGCGGCGGTAGTGCGGAGCCATGCCTAATCGGTCGGCGAGCGTCTCGCTCGATGTCGCCTCGCCCCCCGCCGGCGTCCAACCTATTTCACGCAATGCACGCACGATGTAGGCCGCGGCCACCGCTCGCGACAGCGATTGGAATTCGTTCTGAAACCGTTCGCGATTGAACCGCCGGCGCAGGATCTCGCCCTCCTGCCGCACCACGGCCGCCAGCACCTCGGGCGACGGGAGGTGGCGCGAATCCCGTCCGTCGCGGACTGCCTGGCGGGAGTGGAGCTTCCATTGGTACTCGTAGAGGCTACCGCGCGCTCTTTGGGCGCCGTATCCGACCGAACGCACGGTCAATCCCTGCACGTCGACGACGCAATTGCCGGCCTCGTCCAAGACGCACAGATCGAACTTGAGCTCGGTCGGACCAAAGCTTACCAGTCGGGTATGAGTGAAAGAGCGGATCGGAGGCGTAGCATGAAAGCGAACGCGCTCGATCTTCACCGGCACGAAGGTTTCGCCTTTCATGCCCTGCGGGCTGTCCCACATCGGCAAGGTCGCCAGCAGCGTTTGAAAGCACGCATCGAGAATAGCTGGATGCAACCGATAGTCGGATAGATGCTCGCTCAAGCCGCTCGGAACATGGATCTCGGCGAGAACCTCCCCTTTGTTCCGCCAGAGTCGAGCCATCCCCTGAAACGTCGGGCCGTAGTGATACCCGCAGTCGGCAAATCGACGGTTACATTCCTCTTTATCGAACGACTCGGAACAACGTCCGCGGACTTCTGCGATGTCCACCTTGACCGGCGCGGGTCCGTTGTTCGACTGTCGGACGCATCCGTGCGCGTGTACGTCCCAAGCATTGTCGGAAGCGTCGGTGCGACTGTGGACGTGGAATTCGCTCAAGGCAGGATCGAGCACCACCTGCACCGAATGCGCGCTGCTTTGATCGAGAGCCAGAAATTTTTGAAACTCGACGTCTTCGACGACGCAGGGAACGGGACCGAATACCTCCCGGGCGGCCGCGAGCCCCATCTCGACATATCCCGCCCCCGGAAAGATGATCGAGTCGCCGATCACGTGATCCGCAAGGTAGCTCAAGCTCGCGAGGTCGAGCTCGGCGCTCCAGGACGGCTTTGGTACCTCGAGCCGGTTTCCCAGCAGAGGATGGACGGATCGGCCCAGTCGGACCCGGCGTGTCGGTTCGTTTTCCCGCCAATGACGGTCCGCCTGGAACGGATAGGCCGGCAGCTTGATGCCACTCGCGTCAGGATGCAGCTTGATGCCACTCGCGTCAGGATAGAGCCTCTGCCAATCGATCTCGGCACCGAGCGTATACAGTCGACCGAGCGATCCCAGCAGCGCCGCCCGCTCGCGGTCCTCACGCCGCAACGAACCCAGCGTCGCGCCTGCGGACGACTTTTCGTTCAAGCTCTGGGCGATGTCGCGTCTCAGGATCGGATGCGCGCCGAGCTCGAGGAAAACCCTGTGCCCCGCCTCCATGGCCTTCGCTATGGCGTCCCGGAAGAGCACGGGTTGCCGGACGTTCCGGTACCAGTACCGCGCATCGAGCTCGGAGCCGACCATGGCAGTGCCGGTCACGGTCGAGAAAAACGGCGTCGTTGCCGGCCGTGGACGGATGTCGCGCAGGCATTCCAGAAGCTCGGTTTCGAGCTGCTCCATTTTCGGGCTGTGATAGGGCACGTCAACGCGCAAGGCGCGACTGAACACGTCGGCCTCGTTGAGTGTCTTGTCGATCTGGGCAAGGATCGCGGTGTCGCCGGAGAGCGTGATCGAATTCGGACCATTCACCGCCGCGATGGAAATGGCGCGTGGATGCTTGGCGACCAATTTGGTCGCCTCCTCCCGGGAAATCCCGACTGCCAGCATGGAACCCTGGCCGGCCGTTCGTTGCTGCAGCCGGCTGCGGTGGAAAGTGACGCGAACCGCGTCCTCGAGCGACAGCGCTCCGGCGATGTAGGTCGCCGCCATTTCACCTGCGCTATGACCGAGGACCGCCGCCGGCTCCACGCCCCACGATCGCCACAGCGCCGCGAGCGCGACCTGCAGCGCAAAAATCGCGGGTTGTCCGACATAGGTCGCCTGGACCAGCGAGTCCTTCTCATCGGCTGTCAGCTGGTCCAGCAGCGACCAGCCGGCGAGCGCGCCGAACAGATCGCTCACTTCCTCGATCGTCCGCCGAAAGACGGGTTCTTGCGCCAGCAGCTCGCGCCCCATCGCCCACCACTGCTGGCCCATGCCGGAGCAGACGAACACGGGTCTCGACGACATGCCCGACGTGCGGTCGGTCGAACTGTTGGCGCGAGCTTCCCCCCGGAGAAACGCCTCGAGTTGCTCCACCAGCTCGGGCTTGTCGTGAGCGACGAGCGCCAGCCGGAACTCATGGTGGGATCGCTTGGCTCCCGCCGTGAAGCAAATGTCGCGGAGTGCGTGACGCTGCAAGCCACGCTCGTCTTGCAGCGCGTTCAGATACGATCGCGCCAGGTCGGACAGCGCGGACGCGCTGCGTGCCGAAAGCGGCAGCATCCAGGCAAGCCCGTCGGCGGACTCGGCGCGCGCGGGCGCGGCGACGTCCGCGTCGGGCGCCGCCTCCAGGATCGCATGCCCGTTCGTGCCGCCGAATCCGAAAGAGTTGACGGCCGCACGGCTCGGCTGGCCGTGGGTTTCCGGCCAGGGCTCGAGCCGCTGCGCAACGCGCAATTGCAGATGGTCAAAATCGATTTGCGGGTTCGGGTTCTCGAAGTGCAGGCTCTTGGGAATCTGGCGATGCTGCAGACAGAGCGCCGTCTTGATCAATCCGGCGATCCCCGCGCCGGCCTCCAGGTGACCCACATTGCTCTTGATCGAGCCGATCACGCAACGATCCTCAGGCGTCCGGGCCTTGCCGTAGATCGACCCGAGCGCGGCGGCCTCGATGGGGTCGCCGACCGGAGTTCCGGTCCCGTGCGCCTCGACATACTGCACGCTTTCCGGCGTGACATCGGTCAGTCGCAGCGCATCGACGATGTTCGCTTCTTGCGAGGCCTGGTTTGGAACCGAGATGCCCGGCGTGTGGCCATCCTGGTTGACGGCTGTCGCACGAATCAGAGCGTAAATGCGATCGCCGTCCGCCAGTGCGCGCGAAAGCGGCTTGAGAATGACGACGCCGGCGCCCTCCCCGCGCACGTAGCCGTTGGCGCGCGAATCGAAGCTCTTGCAACGACCGTCGGGCGAGAGCATCGAGGCCTTGGAGAATCCGATGGTCATCTCGGGCCGCAACATCGCATTCACGCCGCCGACGAATGCCAGCTCGCTCTCTCCGTTCCAGAGGCTCCGGCAGCCGAGATGCGTGGCGACGAGCGAAGAAGAGCACGCGGTATCGACGGCGAGACTCGGTCCGACGAGATCGAAGAAATAGGAGATGCGGTTGGCTGCGATACACATCGCCGCACCGATGTTGGTATACGCGCCGATCGTCGAACGTGACTCCGAGTTGAGCTGCAGGAAGCTGTAATCCCAGGTGCTGATTCCGACATGCACGCTCGCCCGCTTCCCGGCCAGGGCGGCCAACGTCATCCCGGCATCTTCGACGGCATGATAGGCGACCTCGAGCAATAGTCGATGTTGCGGATCCGCCGACTCGGCCTCGCGCGGGCTGATGCCGAAGAACTGTGCATCGAAGCGGTCGATCTGATCCAGAAACCCGCCCCAGCGCGAATTCATTCGCCCCGGCTTGGCGGGATCCGGGTGGTACATCGCCGCCGGATGCCAACGGTCCTCGGGCACTTCCGCGACGGCGTCGACGCCACCAACCAGCAGCCGCCACAAGTCGTCGGGGCTTCTCACTCCCCCGGGGAATCGACAACCAATACCAATAATGGCGATCGGTTCGACCGTACTCATGCGTGCTCCCGACTTTCCAAGAGCTTAGCATGCAAGGCGGCGGTGGCGGCGTCAACCACTTCCCCGATAGACAATGGGATCCGATAAACGAAAACTATCGCTCGAATTATGCGCAACTTCGGCTGCGATCGCGATCGCGCTACGTCGAGCACATCACGCCTTCGCCGCCGGCACGACGCCCACGCGCGCCCCCCGCAACGCGGACTGAATTTGTGCGAAAATGCCGCCCTCGGCATGGCAGCCCATGAAGCAAGATGAGCAGTGGCTGGCGATCTGCCGAATCGGCGGGATGACGGGCTGCCGTGCCGACCGTCAGCTCGAGTTCTCGACGACTTTGTTCCTGAACATATTGAACCGAGGTGCGGCAGGCTTCTGCGCGAGCAGAAGGCTGCCGGCCGTGCGAACGATAAATGACATCAGCGGCCCCCGGCCTTTCCCGAATACGTAGAGTGGCGCGGAATTACAGCCGAGCCTGGCCTTGGAGGTGTCGGCGCCTATGCCGAACACGATGGTGGCACCCCGTTTCTGCAAGCCACGATCGAGCAGAGCATACAGCAGATTGAAATAGAGATCGAATTCACGATTGAGCCGGTAATCGAGACCGCCATACATCGTGTAGTACGACGATTGAGCGTGGAGACACCAACCGAATGCAACCATTCGGGCATCCTTGCGGATTGCGACGAGCTCGACGTGGCCGTTCAACCGCAAGGTCATTTGATGCAAGAACTCGATCGGAAGAACTTCCACCTTGATGGCGGCCCGATCGAGCATCTGATGATACAACGCATGAACTTCGGAGGTGTACTCCCGCAGGATTTCTTGCGGATCGGTGAGGACCGTCACCTCGAGGCCCGAATGCGTCAGCTTGCGCCTGGAGTGGTTGATTTGCTTGCGATAGTGCTTCCTCAGCGCCGCACAGTACTGCGCAAAATCCTCGAACGCCGGCATGAAACTGTACGAAGGCGGCGTCGGAATTCGACGATAGCCAAGCTCCAGCAATGGCTCGGTCCAGTCCAAATCGTCGTGTCCGAACTCCTTGTAAACGATCGCATCGGCTTTGGCCTCGACCGCCAGATCGCAGATAATGCCATCCAGCACAGGGAGAATCCGTGGACTTGCGGAGCGCTGTGCGAGTCCCAGAGTGTGGAGACCCGTTCCAATCGGATGCCCGCAGATGAGGAGCCGCCAATGCCGCAGCCGCGAAAATAGCAACGGTGTGTGCCGAATGATGCGCGCCAATCCCGGATCGGCAAAGTCCGCGACATCCAGCGTCATGGCGGACGCGCTGGTGCATGCCACGGGAGCGCCGCCCTCGTCATAGATGACGATGTACCAGAACTTGTGGACTTCCTTCATGCTGACCTCTACGGCCGCAATGAAGCGCGGGTCCATGAAGATCGAGCCGTTACATGCGGATCGTACTTGCTGCCATTCGGTCAAATCCACGTGCTCGATCGAATTGAATATCCGATAGCTATAGGCCACCTGTCCTCGTCTCCATGGCAGTGTTTCCAGAAGCCGGAACGCTTGGGATTCTCCCAGTCACACGCCGTCGCCACGATCCCAAGCCTGCGCGGATGATAACCATTCGCTCGATGGTCGCAAGCGAAGGAGCTTCGGTCGGAGGCAAGTGATCGAGCCCGGGCGGAAAAAGCTGAACCGCTGTCCGGCGGATCAGGGCCACGCCGAATCTGTCATGGCGCGCTCGGGCCCCCCGCATTCGAATTTTCGACGACCTTGTCCTTGAAAATGTTGAACGGAGCTGCGGCAGGCTTGTGCGCGATCAGATGGTTCCCGGCGGCGCGAACGATCAATGACATCAATAGCCCACGCGCCTTCCCGAACACGTACAGCGGCTCGGAATAACAGCCGAGCCTCGCCTTGAAGGCGTCGGCGCCGATGCCGAATACGATGGTGGAGCCCCGTTTCCGCAAACCGCGATCGAGCACGGCATACATCAGATTGAAATAGAGATCGAATTCGTGATTGAGCTGATAATCGAGACCGGCGTACATCGTGTAGTACGACGATTGAGCATGCAGAGACCAACAGAAAGCAACGATTCGAGCGTCCTTGAGGATGGCGATCAGCTCGACGTGGCCGTTCAACCGCAAGCTCATTTGATGCAAGAACTCGATCGGAACAAGCTGCATCTTCACCGTCGCCCTGTCGGCCATCTGATGATACAAGGCGTGAACTTCGGAAGTGTACGCTCGCACGATCTCTTGCGGATCGGTCAGGACCGTTACCTCGAGTCCGGGATTCCTCAGCTTGCGCCTGGAACGGTTGACTTCCCAGCGATAGTGGTTCTTCAGCGCCGCACAGTACTGCGCAAAATCCTCGAACACCGGCTTGAAATTGTACGACGGCGGCGCCGGAAGTCGACGATAGCCAAGCTCCAGCAATGGCTCGGTCCAGCCCAAATCGCTGTGTCCGAACTCCTTGTAAACGATGGCATCGGCTTTGGCCTCGGTCGCCAGATCGCAGATAACGCCATCCAGCACAGGGAGAATCTGTGGACTAGCGGAGCGCTGTGCGAGTCCCAGAGTGTGAAGACCTGTTCCAATCGGCAGCCCGCAGATGAGTAGCTTCAAATGCCGCAGCCGCGAAAGTAGCAACGGTGTGTGCCGAATGATGCGCGCCAGGCCCGGATCGGCAAAATCCGCGATGTCCATCGTCATGGCGGATGCGCTGGCACAGGCGACGGGAACGCCACTCTCGTCATAGACGACGATGTACCAGAACTTGTGGACATCCTTCATGCTGACCTCTACGGCCGCAATGAAGCGCGGATCCATGACGATCGAGCCGTCACATGCGGATCGTACTCGCTGCCAATCGGCCGCATCCACCTGCTCGATCGAATCGAATATTCGATGGCTATAGGCCACTTGTCATGGTCTCCGTAGTCTCCGAAGCCGGAATCTTGAGAGCCCCAGAAACCAAGAGCCGCCGCCCCACCCTAAGCTTGTGGAAATCGCAAGAAATGCAGCTCTGGACTGCCACGAAGGACTGTTCACATCACAGACGTCTCAGGGGTGCCCGGTTTCTGCGATTGTGATTTGATGCTGCGGAAGGGTATGATGGGCGTGGGTTCATGGCTTGTCCGCGATGGCGATCACGTAGTCAAAGGCGTTGGTTACCCCCGAGTCAAGCGACGCCGCCCACACCCATCGGATGAACGGGTTCATGCGCGCGCGGATCTCCGGCGCCTGCAGCCGCTCGCGCGCGAACTCGGCGTAGGGCGCGAATACCATGTCCGCGATGCTCTCCACCCGCACGCCGGTGAAGCCCGCGTCCTCGAGCCGCCGAGCGTACCCGCTGCGCGGGTACATGTTCGCGGCCGGGATATACCAAGTTGCCAAGCGCTCTCGCCACCTGTTCGGCTGGCCCTCGAGGGGCGTGACGTCCGCGGTCGCGAGGCGGCCGCCAGGTCTCAGCACCCGGAAGGCTTCCCGGAAGAACTCCTCGCGCGTGTCGTAGTGAAAGGCGGTCTCGAGCGCCGTGATCCGATCAAAGCTGGCGTCGGCGAACGGCATCCGGGTGGCGGAGCCCAGATGCAGGCGCACGCGCTGCTCCAGGCCGGCTGCGCGGACCCGCTCCCGCGCCTTCACGACCTGCGACGGGGTAATGTTGAGGCAGTCAATCGTCTCCACTCCGAAGCGCCGGATCCAAAAGAGCGCCGCGTCGCCGAAGCCGCAGCCGCAGTCGAGCTGGGCACAGCCGGGACGCAGGTCAGCGGCCTCGCCCAGCACCTCCGCCAGCCGCTGGCAGGCGTCGTCGTAGCGCGTCGCGCCGTCCCAATAGCCGAGGTTCAGATAAAGACTCGATTCCCCGAGGCTGCTGCGCGAGAAGAACATCTCGTAGATCCGCGACGATCGCTTGTCGGCATCACGGGTGAAAATGCCGAAGAAGCGGACGACCTCGGCCACCAAGCTCATCGCGACACCGCCGCAGACTCGCAGAGCGCCACAAGTGTCAGGACGCGTTGATCTGATGGAGGCATGACGTCGGCTACAACAGCATAGCTGAGATAGAAATCGGAAAGCCGTCCCACGAGTTCGTCGGCCCGATCGAGTGGATATAGCAAGGCATCGCTTATTATCGGGCCAAGGGCCGGTCGACAAGATCGTTTCGACCGACAGAATGCCGGGAGATGATCGCGCATTCGCTTGGCTGGTTGCTCACGGACGCGTGTCCATTCTCGCACACACCAAACGCCCTGAGGACCGTTGGGGCGAGGATTCACGTCAATACCAGGCTCCAGGTTTTGGGCGGCGCCGGCGCAAGCTCCGGCCGCGTCAGGAGCGCGGCGAGGTGCACGTGCGCAGTGGGCAGGAACAGGTTTGCCATGAACGCCGAGGCGGGCATCATTGCGCACCGGAGCGCTTGCACGACGTGCACGCCATGCTCGCGCAGATGGCTGCAGACGTGGCCGAGCAGTCGCGCGCGCTGCCCGCCGGTGAGGCCGTCATCGGCCCACAACTCTATCGCCGCTCCGCGCACGGGCTGGCGGCCGTATGCCGTGACGCAGCGGTAACGCACCATTGCTTGGACATCTCCATCGCGCTCGAGCACGAGAATTCCGGATTCGGGATCTTCCAGCTCGTCCGCCAACCGTTTCGCCGAGAAGACCACGGCCCAGTCGAAATCGGCGGAAGCCTTGTCCAGCAACTGCGCGCATCGCTCCAGGTCTCCGGCACGGCACGGGCGCACGTTCGGATCATGGCGGTGCGGGGTGAGGCTGAGCAAAGGGCCCAGCGTGCCGCTCCCCAGTCGTTGCCAAGCCGTTATGCCTGCGCGCCCAAACGCGCCAGGCGCCAATATCTTGAACCAATGGCTGGTGCGAAAAAGAAAATGGAACTTCTGCGGGAATATCTTTGCGTATTCTGTCCAGAAACGATACGAGGCCGACCTCTGATCGCCCGCGAACCCACCGATGCCGAATGCTATTTCCCGCTGCACATGGAGGCGATGAACCCGCTCGACCAATTGCACGGCAACGCGTCGATGATCCGGATCCACGGTGAACCCGATGAGGAACGGAATTGAAAGCACGGAGGACCGGACTCGCAAGGAATAAGGAACGGAAAAAACGCTGCCGACGATTTTCGTCCCATGATAGGCAGCAAAGCATCCGCCCCCTTGCGCCCAACGACGCATGGTGGGTCTGTCGGGCAACGAGAACCACATCCTCCCGGCATATTCCGAAATCCAGACCCGACGTGTGAGCTCGACCAGGTCCTCGAAGTCGCCGCAATACTCGCGAATTTCGGTGCCCGCCATGAGCTCACCATCCAAACCGAGGGTAGTTCATCGACCCCCAGCCCGGTCCCGCACGACAGCCATGTCGGTGACGACGGAAGCGTCCATTACTGCGCCGGCAGCTCGGTCACGACAACCCGCGCCGTCCCGTCGGCCTCGCCGATCACGCGCAGCGTCTTGGAGTCGAACTCGATGCCGACGAGCCGCATGTCGGTGACCGCAGCGTCGACGCGCACGCCAGGCGTGGACTTCTGGAATTCCGCGACCGCCGCCTCGATGCTTCTGCGCGCGTTCTCCGCCAGCGGCCGCAGGTCGACGGCCGAGTTTTCCGCGAGCGTCCTTTCCAGGTAGGGCACCGCGGCCTTCGCTGCCGCGCCCAAAAGCCCGAATGCCGCCTCCGATTCGATATCGGCGGAGATGTTCTCCATACGCAGCATCTGACGCCCGCGATCGAGCGCCGGCCGGCCCCAGACGTGGATCACTGCCCCGGCACCGAAACCGAACCAACTCTTGGTCTCGTTGGCCCTGACGCGCACGGACATCAGCAGCCGGTCACCGGATGCCGCAAGATTGATGCCTTCAATCGTGGCGGTGAAGCTTGCGCTCTTGTCTTCGGGAAAAGTCTTTCCCTTGAGTTGCGCCTCGAGCAGCCGACTGATCTCGGTGAACGGAATATCCATCGGGACGGCAATATTGACCTCGCCCCGCTCCATTTGCCGCACCAGCTCCAATTGCGACGGGAACGGACAATCGGGCTTGGTCTCGCTGGGGACGATCCGCGTTTCGGCCTGCACGCCGAAGGTCAGCAAGACCGCCGACTGGTCGATGCTGGGCTGCGCCGCGAATGCCCGCGTCGGGCGCACTTCCAGCCAGAGGTTCGGCGCTCCGGGCCCGGCCGCACCGAGCGGGATCGCGCGGCACATCTGCGCCCATTGCTGCCGCGCCGACTGCTCGATCATGGAGCTGTTGCCCACCCGTTCCTGCAACGACGCGACCTGTTCGTTGATGGTCCGTTCCACCATCGGCTTCAATTCGTTGGACAGGGTGAGCTTCATGCCCATGATCGAGATCGTCGCATCCGCGATCGAGACCTGCGCCGCGAGGTTGGGCTGCACGCGCCATTCCGGCAGCAGGTTCGGCCGCGCCGTCAGCACGACGTTGCCGCTGAGCTGCGCGCCCTGCTCGGACGCAGCGTCGGTCCGGTTCTGCCCCTGCGGCTGACCTCCGCCGCCGCCGAAGAGGCCGCCGGGAAAGCCGGAACCGAAGAGATTCCCGGGCGACAAGCCGCCGCCGCCAAATCCCGGCGCGCCCATTTGGCCGCTGGCGCGCAGCGAACCGCTCAGCGACGCCGATACGGTGAGCCCCTCGGGTCGACCGCTCACCGCGAACGCGCTGCGCGCGAACGACCAGCTGATCTCGGCGCCCGGCGGGGCAAGCGGCATTTCAGGCTTGCCGGAGAGGTCGCGCGGCGCTCGCTCCATGAGATCTCGAATCGCGGTCATGGTGATCGCCGCCGGCAGCACGATCCGCGAGCTTCGAGTGACCGGCGCAAGCGGCGTCATCTCCACCAGCTTCGGCCGCCGGTCGATCACGCTCGGCCACAGCCATTTCATCGCCGCGACGACGCCCACCAATGCAACGACGACAATCAACGCACCGATGGCAATGTTACGCCGACTCATGCTGGGCCAGCCTTTCTGTATGTTCGATTGAGCTTACTTGAGGAACGATCGTGGCGCCAGCGAGACAATAGCCGGGCGTTATGTCGCGAAGCCGTTACGCGAAGTCTGCGCGCGAAGAGATATTGGTCGAATTCGACCGGGACCGGGTTTCCCTCGCACCCGAGCTAAAGCGCATTTTTGTGACCGGCATCACATCTCCCGAGCGGCGATCTTCATAGGGTGCCGGCGTCGAAATCGACCTTGTCGGCAAAATCGGATGGAGCGCAACAATGCTCACGACCCGCAATTCTCTGCCGACCTTGGCCGTTGTCGCCACCCTTGTGGCAGCGGCTACCACGGCTGCGCAGGCGGGGGGCCGGTCCTTTCCCTTTCCGCTCTGTCATGGCGGCTTTGGTCGCCTTGCCGGCATTGCCAAGCCTCCCATTCCCACGTCGATTCCGCACAAGGTCGCGAGCGACGATGAACCAGTTGCCAAACGGGCACAGAGACACCGTCCGGCGGCGGAGCCGCCGGCCACCGTCGCCCAACGACCCCGTCCGGCCGCGGAGCCGCCGACCACCGTTGCGACTGGCGCGGCGTTCACCCCGGCCGCGGCCGCAACTACCACTTGCCTGACGAAAGAATATCTCGATACCGGTGCCGTGCTGTTTCGTGACGTCTGCACCAATGAATGGGCGATCAACTCGACCAACGTGAACAAAACGTCCGCGACCGGCCGCACCTGCCTGACCAAGAACGCCGACCAGGCCGGCATCGTAATGTTCAAAGATACCTGCACGAACGAATGGGCAATGAACACGTCGGAGCAGCAGTCTCAATCCCCGCAGACTCGATGAGCGGGCGATAGCTGACGCCTATCTCAGCCTGACGGGCGCGTAGCGACATGCAAACTTCGGCGTCGTCGGTGAACGCAAGCCAATCCTGAAGCCCGAGCAGGCGATTCGGTCTCTACCGCGAGCACGCAGCTTGCGTACGATTGATCAAAAAATGTAAGCAAAATCAATGAGCAGCCAACACATCCGCATCTTCTGCAATTCGCCCGCGGGGTCTGCCCCCGGCCGGTCGGTGTTGACTCCGGGACGGCGGCCGTTCAAATTCCGGCAATGTCGGCGGTGTAGCGTGCACGTGCGCGGCGCGCAATTGGCGCGGTCCGCAGGTTGCTTGGTAGGACCACCCCATTCGCGATTTGGGAGGGCTACGTGGCGTTCGTAGAAAAGGTCAAGAGATATCTGGGAACCGGCGGTGAGCCGGCAAAGAAAGTTTTTCCGCCTCCGCAAAGCGTCGATGATATCAAAGCGTATCTGATGGCTCGTCTGCGCACGCGATTGAAGATGAAGCCGGAATTCAATCTCACCGACGAAACGCTCTTTGACGACTTGGGCATGGACTCTCTGACGCTGGTCAGCATGTCCGGCGAGCTCGAAGAGTGGCTGAAAGTCGAAATCGATCCTGCTACACTCATCGAATATTCGAACATCAGGGAATTGTCCTTGGCTCTCGATAAGCTGAGACTCGCTGGACGCCAGGACCGGAGTGCGCAGTAGCAGCAAGAGACGCGTTAACAGACTCTCTACCGAAGTCTGTCGATAGGAAGAGGTCACAGCCATGAACGAAGCAGGTTCGACAGGGGCCGTTGTGCGCTCATCCGGCGCCGCGGAGGTCGCGTCGGCTCGGAGCGGATTTACGGCGCAGCAAATCATCGTTTTCGTCAATTTGCTGATCACCTCGACCGGGACGGTCTATGCGATCTGGCGTGCCGCAACGTACGGCGTGCATCCGGCGGAGCTGTTGATTTTCTTCACCTTCTACTTTCTGACGATGGTCGGCATCACGATCGGCTTCCATCGTCTTTTCTCACACGCCTCGTTCAAGACGAGCAAGTGGATGCGCACGCTGCTCGCTGTCCTTGCCTCGATGGGTTCGCAGGGACCGCTGTTCACGTGGGTCGCCGACCATCGACGGCACCACGACTTGAGCGACAAGGAGGGGGACACGCACTCGCCGAACCTGCACGGCACACATTTCATCGGTCGTCTGCGCGGCTTCTGGCACGCCCACATCGGCTGGATGTTCACGAACCAGCCGGCCAGTTGGGCGCGTTACATCCCCGACCTGATGAAGGACCGGCAGTTGTTCTGGGTCCATCGCCATTACTTCGTATGGGTATTCCTCGGCTTGCTGCTGCCGACGCTCGCCGGGTGGTGGCTCATCGGCGGGTGGCAGGGAGCTTTCTCCGGCTTGCTGTGGGGCGGGCTCGTCAGGATTTTCGCGACGTCGCACGTCGTTCTGAGCATCGGATCGCTCGGGCACATGTTCGGCAGCCAGCCCTTCTACAAGCGTACGCAGGACCACAGTGCCAATAACTTTTGGGTTTCGCTGCTCAGCTTCGGCGAATGCCTGCAGAGCAACCATCACGCCTTTCCAGCGTCGGCACGGCATGGGATCCGGTGGTGGGAGCCCGACTTCAACTATCTCTTGATCCGTCTGTGGCGGGCCATCGGTCTGGTCTGGGACGTGAAGTTGCCGCCGAATGCCACGGTCATCCGCGATTACAAACTCGGGCTCGCCCGCGGCGACGCGGAAGCGACGTAATTGGGAGGGGGAATCATCGCACCGCCGCAGTCGGAGGCGGTGACGAGAGTGCCGGGGCGAGCCGTATCCCACCTCGCGCCACCCCGGACAGCGGATCGAAGTGTTGCCGAGATCCTCATGCGGCGGGCTGCCGCTACGCCGGAAGCGATCGCATATACCTTCCTGTCCGGGCGCGAGGCGGCAGAGGAATCGATCACCTACGCCAGGCTCGACAGGCAGGCGCGGGCCATCGGCGCCGCGCTGCTGAGCCGAGGACTGGAAGGCGAGCGCGCGGTCTTGATGCTGGAGCCCGGGCTTGCCTTTGCCGCTGCATTCTTCGGCTGCCTCTACGCGGGGGCAATAGCGGTACCGATTTACCCCCCGCGCCGCAATCGCGGGCTCAGCCGCATTCGTTCCGTGGTCGGCGACTGCAACGCAGCGATCGTGCTCGCCGGCCAGGAGCGCTCCGCGGCCCTCACCGACGACGCACCGGAACTAGCGGACGTCTCCTGGCTTGCCGTGGACGAGGTTGCGGAGCATCTCGCCGCAAACTGGCGTCCACCGCACTTCAGCCCGGAGCGGATCGCCGTTCTGCAATACACCTCCGGCTCCACTGCGAAGGCGAAGGGCGTCGTCCTCACGCACGGGAATATTCTGCACAACCAGCAGCGCATTCGAGACGCGTTCGAACACGATGAATCGTCCGTCGTCGTCGGCTGGCTGCCGCTCTTCCACGACATGGGGCTGATCGGCAATCTGCTGCAGCCGATGTACGTCGGCTGTCGCTGCGTCCTGATGTCGCCGATGCTCTTCCTGCAGCGGCCGGTGCGCTGGTTGCGGGCGATCAGTCGCTACCGTGCGACGACGAGCGGCGGCCCCAACTTCGCCTATGACCTGTGCGTCGATGCGACCACGCCGGAGGAGCGCGAAGGCCTCGATCTCTCGAGTTGGACGCTCGCGTTCAACGGCGCCGAGCGCGTCCGTCCGGAGACACTGAAACGCTTCGCAGAGACGTTCGAGCCCTTCGGTTTCCGCGCCGATGCGTTCTATCCGTGCTACGGCTTGGCGGAGGCCACGCTGATCGTGACCGGTGGCCGCAAGTCCGCCCCGGTCGTGACGCGGAACCGGCCTGAGCTCGAACCCGCCGGCGGCCGAGCCGCGGCGGCGGACATCGAGGGGACGGGCTGCTTCGTCAGCTGCGGCGCGGCGCTCCCCGGCCATGATGTACGGATCGTCGATCCCGACAGTCACACGCCCTTGCCCGACGGCCGAGTGGGAGAGATCTGGATCGCTGGCGGCAATGTCGCCGCCGGGTACTGGAACAAGCCGGAGGAGACGCAGCGTAGCTTCGCCGCCACGCTGGCCGGGGAGGTGGCCGGCCGAGGGCATGACAGGCGATTCTTTCGGACCGGCGACCTCGGTTTTGTCGTTGACGGAGAGCTGTTCGTCGTTAGCCGGCTGAAGGACCTGATCATCGTCCGGGGGCGCAATCTGTACCCGGAAGACCTGGAGGCGACGGTTGCCGCCAGCCACCCGCTGCTCCGATACGGTAGCTGTGCCGTGGTGCCGATCGAGCGCGAGGGTGAGGAGCAGGTGGGCGTCGTCATCGAGGTCGCCAATCGCAGGGCGGTCGATTTCGACGAGGTCGTGGTGGCGATCAATCGGCAGATGGTCCTGGAGCACGAGGTCGCGCCGCATCATGTGACTTTCATCCGCCAGAACACGCTGCCCAGGACATCGAGCGGAAAGGTGCAGCGGCATCTGTGCCGGCTCGGCCTCGAGCGGGGCACGCTCGATGTGGTGGCGGAACGCGGAAACGGTGCTGCGCCGTCGAGTTGATCGGCGCAAGGTGAGTTCTGCTGGTTGGGCAAGGCGACGGAGCCTGGCCGGCTGCTCCGGCCGCAATGACCAGCCACAATACCGCCCAACATCCTCCCTCAGACCGCCCAATGTTCTATTGAGATACTGTCCCTCGGTGCAGCGTGTCGGGGGAGTACGGGGATGTATGTTTTGGCCGCTTGCCGAAAAATCGCAAGTGTCTTGTCGGGTCGCCGCTATCGACCGGAACGTCATTACATGCGCGGCCCCGGTCCGAAATGGATGGAGAGGCACGGCCGATTCTCCGTCCAATCGCCCCGGGGGCTCGGTCGAAGCCATAGCGGCCGACGCGCGCCGGCGACGTCCTGACGGCAGACCGAGCCGAAGGGCCGTTTGCCCAAGCGCTCCGGCTGTTCGCTTCATAGCTTTGGCGATCTTCTTCACTGGCGACTTGTTTCGAGAATACCTCCTCATTCGCGCGCGCCCTGCTCTGACCAAGCTCGGCGGTTAGTCCTTCTCGTTCGCTTCATCGGCTTCCTTGATTGAAGACGACAATCGAATTTCCTATCATGCCCATGCCCAATGCTCTCGTGCGCTGATCGTCCCCTTCTATTGAGCATGATTGAAGCCTGCCACCCCGAGACGAAGGAGGTTCACGTGAAGACACTCTCCACCATCGCGGCCGTGTCTCTGCTCGCCATTGCGACGTTGCCGGCGGCGGCCCAGCAACCGAGTCAAGCTCAGCGTTTTGCCGAAACATTGAATATGGACGCCGTGCCGAATCTCGACCAGGAAGGGATTAAAAAAGTCCAGGATGCGCTCAACAAGAAAGGCTTCGACTCGGGCCCTGTCGACGGCGTAGCCGGACCAAAGACGAGAGAAGCCGTTCGCAGGTTCCAGGATTCCTACGGAATAAAGGCAACCGGCCAGATCGACAACCAGACGCTCTATGCGCTCGGCCAGTTCGCATTGGCCGGCCCGAACAAATCGTGAGCGGCGACCGCCCGTTCTGATCCGCTGGCACTCGCGCCGAATTTCGTCCGCACAACGTCGATCCAACCTGGGAGAAAGACGATGACCAAAGCATGGGGGCGTCTGGCAGCCGCGCTGATCCTCCTGATCACGGCTTCATCGGGCGGGGCGCTTGCGCAAATGACCTTTCCGATGGGTCCAGGGCAAATGCCGACGGGGCCGGGACAGATGCCCGGCTTCCCGATGAATCCGGGTCAGATTCCGGGCGGCGGCATGACGGGTGCGCCCTCGATGGGCGGCAACTGTGCCATGATCGACGGCTTGAAGTCCTGGCTTGGGATCACGGACGCCCAGCAGGGCGTGTGGGACGCTTATGTCAGCGCCATGAAGGGCAACGTCCAGGGCTTGCAAGGAAGAGAGGCGATGATGACCGGCTTATCGGGCAAGTCGACGGTAGAGCAGCTCGATGCCCAGGTCACCGCGGCGGAAAACCGGCTCAAGGCGCTCAAGAACGTGAAGCCTGCCCTGACCGCTCTCTACACGGCATTGAGCGCGGATCAAAAGAAGAAGGCCGACCAGGTCCTCGGGATGGCCTGCCTGATCTGAGGCGCTGGTCGACCGGGTTATTGCGTCACCGGTTGGCCGCAAGCTCCGCCGTCAGGCTGCGAGACCGATTCACGGGCATGTCGAAAGCGCCGTGCGAAGCCGGCGCCATGCCTCCTCGCCATGGGGAAGCCCGAACCTCAGCCACGCCGGCTGCTCGGCAAATCGTCGCACGACGATCCCGGCGCGGCCCAGCTGATGAAACAGCTCCCCTGCCGCCGGCGTTCGCACCAGCCGGAACAGCGAGGTCCCGCCGATGACATCAAGCCCTGCGCCGGCGAGCAGCGCATCGAGCCGCCGCGCCCCCTGATCGAGCGCCTCCCGCGTCGCTTGCGCCCAGGCGACGTCCGCCAAGGCGGCTTCGCCGATCGCGATCGCCGGTCCGGCGACCGCCCACGGTCCGAGCGATGCGGCCAGTCGCGCGGCGATCGGCGCCGAGGCGAGCGCAAAGCCGAGCCGCAGGCCGGCAAGTCCGAAGAACTTGCCGAAGGACCGGAGCACGACGAGGTGGCCGCGTCCGACCTCGCCGGCGAGGCTGGTGCCGGCCGGCCCGACGTCCATGAAGACCTCGTCGACGACCAGAAGGCCTCCTCGACGCGACTGTCCGTCGGCAAGAGCGAGGAGGCTCGCCTTGCCGACGATCCGCCCGTCCGGATTGTTCGGGTTCACGACCACGGCCAGATCGGCGTCCGCGAGATCGCCGATCTCCGTCACCTCTTCCGCGCTGTGCCCGGCGAGCCTCGCGACGCGCAGATGCTCGCTGTAGGTCGGTCCCAGGATCCGCGCGCGGCCCGGCGGCAGCAGCGCCGCGACCAGCGGCAGGAGAATCTGCGTGCCCGGCGCGGGCACCACCTCGTCGGGCGAAGCCGCCCCGTAGGCCTGCGCGGCGGCGGCCGCCAGCCGGCGGGGTGCCGCCTCTTCCGGCAACCGGGCAAACAGCTCGGGCGGCAGTTGCGGCAAGGGATATGAATGGGGATTGATGCCCGTCGACAAGTCGATCAATGGCTCGAGCGCATCGGGAAATTGCCGCCGCGCCGCGCCAAGGTCGCCGCCGTGCAGGAGTGGCACCGCACCCATGGCCGTCACGCTCGCCTTTCTCGCCTTGCTGATCGAGGCCATTGTCGGTTACCCGGATTGGCTCTTGCGTGCAATCGGACATCCCGTGACATGGATCGGGCGATTGATCGCCGTCCTCGACTGCATGTTGAACCGCGACGACATGAGCCATGCCGGACGGCGGACTGCGGGGATCATCGCCCTGCTCGTCGTCGTCGGCGTGGCGGCCGGCGCGGCGTTGGCGCTCGAGCGCAGCCTGCTCGTTCTGCCGTTTGGGCTCGCCGCCGCGGCAATCGTCGCGAGCACGCTGATCGCGCAGCGAAGTCTCCACGACCACGTAGCCCGCGTCGCAACCGCGCTCGAGCAGGACGGCGTCGCGGCGGGCCGCAAGGCGGTCTCGCGCATCGTCGGACGCGATACCGGGGCGCTCGACGAGGCCGGCGTGGCGCGCGCGGCGATCGAAAGCCTCGCCGAGAATTTCTCGGACGGGGTCGTAGCGCCGCTGTTCTGGCTTGCCGCCGCCGGGCTCGCGGGCGGCGCAGCCTACAAGGCGGTCAACACCGCCGACAGCATGATCGGCCATCGCACGCCGCGTCACGCGGCGTTCGGATGGGCGGCCGCGCGCGTGGACGACCTGCTCAACCTGCCGGCCTCGCGGCTCGCTGCGCTCCTGATCGTGGCCGCCGCCGCGGTAAGCCCCGGCAGCTCCGCGCGCGACGCCTGGCGCGCGCTCATTCGCGACGCGCCGCGTCATCGCTCGCCCAACGCCGGCTATCCGGAGGCGGCGATGGCAGGGGCGCTCGGCCTCGCGCTGGCCGGCCCGCGCGTCTACGGCGGCGTGCCCCTCGACGACGCGATCATGGGAAGCGGCCGCCGCGCCGCGACCGCGGCGGACATTCGTGCCGCCCTGCTCGTCTATCGGCGCGCGGACGCGATGCTCATTGCGATGACGGGCCTGTTGGCGCTGCTGATCACCGCGACAGGCTGAGGAGCCGATCGAGATCGATGTGGCTCGCGATGTGAGCGGCGAGGCGATCGAGCGTTTGTTCGACAAGCGCCTCATAAGCGACGCCGGACGGACCGGCGTTGAGGCGCGCGAGCCAGGCGGAGCGCTGCCGATCGTCGGCGAACAGGCCATGGATATACGTTCCCATGACCCGCCCGTCGGCCGAGACCGCGCCCTCCTGCGATCCGTCCGCAAGGCGGGCGAACGGCCGCGCCCGGTCAGGGCCCGTCGTGAGGCCCGTATGCATCTCGTATCCCGTGAATGGGACGCCGTCGCCGGTATCGCCATGGGCCGGCTCGAGCCGCTTTTCGGCGGACAGCACGGTCTCGACGTCGAGCAGGCGCAGACCCTCGACTGCGCCGACCGGCCCCTCGCTGCCGGTCGGGTCGTCGATCATGCGCCCGAGCATCTGGTAACCGCCGCAGAGCCCGAGCACGATGCCGCCGCGCCGGCGATGGGCGACGATGTCGATGTCGAGCCCGGCCTGGCGCAGCGCCGCGAGATCGGCGACGCTCGCTTTCGAGCCCGGCAGAATGACGAGATCGGCATCGCCCGGCAGCGCCGCTCCGGGCCGGACTCGGACGAGATCGACCGCGGGCTCCGCGTCGAGCGGGTCGAGATCGTCGAAATTGGCGATGTGCGGCAGGATCGGGACCGCGATGCGGAGGCGCGCATTCGGTTTGGTCGGCCGCGCCCCATCGAGCGCGAGCGCATCCTCGGCCGGCAGCAGCCTTGCGTCGGGAAAGAAGGGGATGAGCCCGAGCGCCTCCCAGCCGGTCGCCTGCGCGATCGTCGTCATGCCGGCCGCGAACAGCGCGGCGTCGCCGCGAAACTTGTTGACGATGAAGGCGCGGATCAGTGCCGCATCCTCGGGGTCGATCACGGTCTTGGTGCCGACGAGGCTTGCGATCACGCCGCCGCGGTCGATATCGCCGATCAGCACGACCGGCACGCCGGTTGCCCGCGCGAAGCCCATATTGGCGATATCGTTTGCCCGCAGGTTCACTTCCGACGCGCTGCCGGCGCCCTCGACCAGCACGATGTCGGCCTCGCTCCTGAGACGGGCGAAGCTGTCGAGCACGGACGGCATGAGGTCGGCTTTCATGTGCTGGTAGGCGGCGGCCTTGGCCGATCCGTAGACCCGACCGCGCACCACGACTTGGCTGCCGACCTCGCTTTGCGGCTTCAACAGCAGCGGATTCATATGGACGCTCGCCGGCGTGCGCGCCGCGCGCGCCTGCAGCGCCTGGGCCCGGCCGATCTCGCCGCCGTCGCCGGTCACGGCGGCGTTATTGGACATGTTCTGCGGCTTGAACGGCCGCACCTTCAGGCCGCGATTGGCGAAAGCCCGCGCCAAGCCCGCAACGATTAGGGACTTCCCGACGTCCGAGCCGGTGCCCTGGAACATGAGCGCGCGAGCGGCCACGTCAGAACTCGATGCCGGGCTGCGCCTTCACGCCGGCGGCGAAATGGTGCTTCACCAGCGTCATCTCGGTGACCAGATCGGCGGCCGCGATCAGCTCGGGCTTGGCGTTGCGGCCGGTGACGACGACGTGCAGCCCCGGCCGGCGGCCCTGCAAGGCGGCGACGACCGCGTGCAGATCGAGATATTCGTAGCGCAGCGCGATGTTGAGCTCGTCGAGGATCACGAGGGCGAAGCTTCGATCGGCGATGAGCTCGAGCGACTTCGCCCAGGCGCGCTCGGCCGCCGCGATGTCGCGCGCAAGGTCCTGCGTCTCCCAGGTGAAGCCCTCCCCCATCGTGTGCCAGGCGACCTGGTCGCCGAAGGCGGCGAGCGCATCGCGCTCCGCCGTGTGCCACGCGCCTTTGATGAACTGCACCACGCCCACCCGGTGGCCGCGGCCGAGCATGCGTAGCGCGAGGCCGAACGCGGCGGTGGACTTTCCCTTGCCGGGACCGGTGTGCACGATGAGCAGACCCTTCTCGATCGTCTTTTCGGCGACCTCGGCGTCCTGCACGGCTTTGCGCTTCGCCATCTTGCCGCGATGGCGCTCGGCCTCGGCCTTGTCGATCTGTTCGCTCATGGACTTCCTTTCACGACCAGCGGCAGGCCGGCGACCACCAGGACCACGCGATCCGCGCGCGCCGCGATCCGCTGATTGAGGGACCCCTGCAGGTCCCGAAAACGCCGCGCCAACGCATCGGCCGGCACGATGCCGTAACCCACCTCGTTGGCGACCAGGGCGACCGACGTGGCGGTCAGCGCCAATGTTTCCTCGAGCTTGCCGATTTCCGCGTCGATATCCGCGCCCGCAAGCAGCAGGTTCGACAGCCACAGCGTCAGGCAATCGACCAGAACCGGCGCCGCATCGTTCGTTCGCAGCACCCCCACGAGATCGCGCGGCGCTTCGATGGTCCGCCAATGCGGGCCGCGGCGCGCGCGATGGGCGGCGATGCGCTCGGCCATTTCCACGTCCCGCGGTTCCGCCGTCGCCACATAGGTCCAGGGCGGCGGCAGCGCCATTATCAAGCTCTCGGCGTACCGGCTCTTGCCCGAGCGAGCGCCCCCGAGGACGAGCGTGCGCAAGGGGTCGCCGCCGTTCAGGCGCGAACGGCGCCGCCGAAGCGGGCGTAGAGCGCCCCGGTCGCCAGACCGAGCAGGGCCCAAAATATCGCGTTGACGCCGAGCGAGCGCGCGGCGAACGCGGCCGCAAGCTCGGGCGGAACGAGCCCCGCGCCCCCGGCCGGGTGCGGCGCTCCGATCAGATGCGGCGCAGCGATGAGCGCGACGCCGACCGGGATTGCCCAAGCGGCACGGACGAACACCATGAGGCCCAGCGCCAACACGGTTGCCGCCACGGTGCCGAGCCACCAGATTTGGCGCGAAAGAAGGTCGGCGGCCACCGACCCCGGCAGCTCCGGCGGCAGGCCGAAGGCGGGCGCCAGCGCAAAGGCGGCAAAGCCGGCAACGCCCCACAGCAAGCCTTCGCGCGCGTCGACCGCGCGCCCGCTCACCGCGAATGCTCCCGCCAGCAGCAACGCAAATCCGACCGATGTCAGCATCGTCGCGATCGTGGTCAGCACGACACGCATGGACTCCCCCTCCGCGGACGCCGGCGCGGCGCGGTCCTGCGTCTGCGCCTGCGCTCGTCCCACCACGGCCGTACCCATCGCCGTGCCGATTTGCGCCGGCAGCGCGTCGTGCTCGTGACGGTGCGGCGCGATCGCGCCGCTCTCGTACTTCTCCGCCTCGAGGATCATCGGCACCAGCGAGACGTGTTGAAGCGCGGCGATGAGCACGCCAACGCCGATCCCCGCGCCGAGCGCGGCCGCAAAAATCCGACGGAGCATGGCCAGCCCGTCAGTGACAGGGGAAGCTGATCGCGTGGCGCGTGTTGTGTGCCGCGTCGTGGATCGCCTCGATCGGGGCGAACCCGGTGACACCGATGAAGACGACCCCGAGCAGGATCGCGGCGACGCCATGGCGTACCGCGTCGCGCCGCGCGTCGGGGATCTCGACCGACTTGATCAGACTGGACATCTCGTTCTCCTTCGTCCTCCACCCGAGGACATGAGGGTGGCCAACGTCGCCAGCAGGTCTCCTGGCTCGCGGGTCATCGCCCTTCTCGACCTTCCCGGAGCATCCAGAATCTCCAGTGGGTTATCGAGGGGGCTCGCCGCTTACAGTTGCGGGGGCAGCCGCGGCTTCGAGCAAGCTCTCACCGCGTTCCCTTTTGCATCCCGCCGAGCGGGAACCGACGACCCCTACACTATAGCGGGCGCGCTACTCGCCGCAAACGGGGCATCACCGGTCCGGACTACGAATCTGGGGGTCAGGAGTTCGAATCTCTTCTCAAGCAAGCCAATTCTCCACGTTCAGGCCGCGGATACGTTTGAGCTCGTCGGCATTGGCGGTCACCATCGTGGTGCCGGTCGCATAGGCGTGGGCGGCGATTAGCAGGTCGTTGCCGCCGATTGACTTTCCGGCCACTTCCAACTCCGAGCGGATTGCGCCGTATTCGGCATCGGCGGGAACATCAAACGGCAGCACATTGATCTCGCCGAGCAGATCTTCGACGGTCTTGAGCAGCCGTTTCGAGCCGCTCTTTGCGCATCCGTAGCGCAGCTCGGCCGCCACGATGATGCTGGTGCAGATGTTGTCCTCGCCCACCTTGGCGATCCGCTTCGCAGCTCTGCCCTGCGGGTTCCTGATCAGGTCGGAAATGATGTTCGTATCCATCATGTAGCGAGTCAAAGCATGTTCTCCGGCGCCGGCACGGGGTCGTCGACCTCAGGGAAACCCTCTTCCAGCGGCTTCATCGTCTTGAGCAAGGCGACCAGTCCGCGCTTGCGCACCGGCTCGATCACCAGGCGATCGCCGTCCCGGTGCATGAGGGCTTCATCGCCCGGCAGTTCGAACTCAACGGGAATTCGGACCGCTTGGTTGCGGCCATTGCGGAATAATCTGACGTGCCTCTGCTCCGGCATGAGCCACCTCCAAGCATATGCCACAGACATATGCCACGGTGCGCCCGACCTCAAGAGGCGCGGCGGGCGCCACAATCGCGGGCCGCCGTACAAACAAATTGGCCGTTATGGGCGTCGTAGTGACGCAAGGTGGCAAGCCTTACGCTGCCTTTCCGGCGGGCCGTAGCTTCGGCAAATCGATGGACAGCTCGGCGTTCATCTTCGCCAGCGCGGAGTCGATGATCCACATCTGCGAGCTGTGATGCAGATCGAGCAGCCGGCGCACGGAGTTCTCTGACATCCCGAGCTCCTTGGCGAGCTTGACCTTGGACCAGCCGCGGGCGCGCATCGTCTCGTAAACCGCGAGCTTCGCGGTCACGAGCGACGGGAGCACCGCCCGGTCGGGTCCGGAATGTCCGGCGCCTCGTCTCGGCAGCGGCTTGCCAGCCTTCATGTATCCTTCGAGAGCCGTGATCACGCAATCGCGGGCATTCGCCCGGGCCTCCTCTTTGGTCTCGCCTTCGGTCAGCGCCTCCGGAATTCCAGGAAAGCGAACAAGCCACCAGCCGTTGTCCTGCCGCTCCAACGTATATCGATATCCAAACGCCATGATCACTGCTCCAAGTCCGCTTTGGTCAGGCCCAGCTGATCGAGCATCGCGTTAAGCAGGCCGGGGCCGATTTCCTTCTTGCGATCCTTCAGGGTCGTGAATCGCTCGCCGTAATAGAGCCGTCCATGACTACCCTTGCCACGACTGGAATCGAACGAGACGGGAACGCTCCGGCTGCGACCCAATTTCCTGATTCGCCTCTCGAATTCGTTGCCGGTCATCGCATAGAATCGCACATATATGTGCGATCCACAAGCTTGTGTTCATCGAGATGCAGGGCGCTTTCTCTTCCGCGAATTTCCAACAGGGTCCAGCAAAATCAATGACTTGTCTCAAACTACGAATCTGGGGGTCGGAGGTTCGAATCCTTCCTGGCGCGCCAATTATCCTTAGAATGGGCATTTCTTTAACGTTGTTTTTCCGCCGCCGCTCATCCCTGTTTCGTGTCCGCACAGTGTCCGCATCCTCGGTAGTACCCCGCGCCGGAGTGGTTTGCGTCGGGCGTATATTATGGTGATGACAACGAATGCGGAGGGACTTGCCGATGACAATGCTGCAAGACGCGCTCGCGGCAGAGCACGTCCCGCACTTGCCGCGCGGCATGCGAATCAGCGACATTTGAGCGAACAAATCGCGCGAGGCGAAAAGCAATGGCTCTCGAACAATTTCCAGAGGTTTGGACACGAGTCGATTTGTACTGCGACGGCCCCGGAGAGGACGCCACGACCTGTGTTGCTTATGGTGACCCTGACGACATCAATGCAGACATGCCCATGGTGTCTGACTGCTGCCCCACGGCCGAGGACGCGCGCCGGCTGACACTTTACGCTGCGACCCAAGCCGGGTGGATTTGCGACATGCGTTTGAAGCGATGGCTTTGCCCAGATTGCGTGAAGGTGCGCGACACAAAATAAAACTGGCCCCGCCGGCAGGGCGACCGGCGGGGCCATGTCGCGCTGGGTGTGTGGGGCGACACCGCCGCGCGAAAGTGGGTCATGCGGCTTGGCGCAGTCGCCGTGGCGATATGATTTGTGCTGAGTGCAGGTCGCAATTCGCACCACAGCGATGCACGCCCGCCGGCAGCGCAGCGTGCTTGCGCCCGTAGTATTCGTTGGTCGATGGACCGAACTCGGGTCGCGGCGGAACTGACACGCCGCATCTCGGGATCAAAGGTCACTCTCGTTGAGTGACAGCCAAAGGCAGTCACTGACGAGCCGACGGCCGGCGGCAGAAGTTGGAGCTTCGATACGGACTGATCGCCGCTGTCAGGTCATCGCAGACGTGGTCCTACAGTGCCGAGACTGATCGATTGCTGCAGATCAGAACATGTGCACATGCTGACCTGCCTGCAATTCCAACATCGCCGCTCGAATCCGGTCACACGCTCCTTGCCGACAGGAAACGCCGGAAAGTCTTCCTCGCAGATGGGACAATGCACGTAGGTATTCTTGAAGCCAGGCGGCGTAGATTCTACTCAGGCTCGAGCCGAACGATACAACGCCTCAAGCCGATTGGCGAGGATGGTCGATCGAGCCACTATGTAGCCGGCCCTGCATTGACAAAGGGCGCATGGCGACCGTTAAGTGGGCCCATCGACGGTCTCTCGCGCGAGAGCGAACAGGGAATGTGGTGCGGAACCGAGGGTTCCAATTCCACAGCTGCCCCCGCAACTGTAAGCGGCGAGCCCGTGCCACAGAGCCACTGGGACCACCCGGGAAGGCGGTGACGGGCGGCGACCCGCGAGCCAGGAGACCTGCCGTCGATTCGGTCGCGGGCCGGGCGGGGTGCCTCGGCGCCGGTCGATTAACATCGGGCACCCTTCCTTGCGTTTGACGCGTTTCCCGCGACGAGCCTGCTTCGCCGGAAACCGCCGTCGCGCCTCGCGTGGAGCGTCACGGGTGGCCCTGATCGATCCGAACGGCGAGACCGAGATCGCCACCGTCTACGTCTGCATCACCTGCCGATGCGCCGCGGCGCCGGAGCGCGAGCCGCGCCCGGGCGCGGTGCTCGCCGAGGCAACGGCAAAGGCCGCGGAAGGCACCGGCGTCGTCGTCAAGCGCATCCGGTGCCTTGCGAATTGCACGCGCGGCCCCAGCGCCGCCATGCGCTGCGACGGCTCCTGGACCTACGTCTTCGGCGGGCTCGGCGTCGACGGCGCGTCGGCGCTGATCGATGGCGCGCGCCTGCTCGCCGGCGCCGCCGACGGTATCCTGCCGTGGCGCGGACGGCCGGACGTCCTCAAGCGCGGGCTGATCGCCCGCGTTCCCCCCGTCGGTTTCGAGGAGGATCAATGATGAACGCCTCGCTTGCGCGCGTGCCGTGCACCATCGTCACGGGCTTTCTCGGCGCCGGCAAGACCACCTTGATCCGCCATGTGCTGGCGAACGCGCAGGGGCTGCGGCTCGCGGTCATCGTCAACGAGTTCGGCGATGTCGGCATCGACGGCGAGGTCCTCAAGGGCTGCGGCGACGCCGCCTGTCCGGAAGAAAACATTGTCGAGCTCGCCAACGGCTGCCTCTGCTGCACCGTCGCCGACGAGTTCGTTCCGGCCCTCGATGTGATCCTTTCGCGCACACCCAAGGTCGACCACATCGTGATCGAGACCTCCGGCCTTGCGCTCCCCAAGCCCCTGGTCCAGGCCTTCCACTGGCCGGCGATCAAGAGCCGAGTGACGGTCGATGGCGTGGTCGCCGTGGTCGACGGCGCGGCGCTCGCCGACGGTCGCGTGGCCGCCGATCTCGAAGCGCTCTCCCGCCAGCGCGCCGCCGATAATGCGCTCGCGCACGACAACCCGATCGAGGAGGTGTTCGAGGATCAGATCGCCTGCGCCGATCTCGTGGTGCTCAACAAGCGCGATCTCCTCGATGCGGCGGGCCGCGCAAAAGCCTATGCGACGATCGCGGGCGCCTTGCCGCGCGCGGTGAAGATCGTCACGGTCGCCGACGGCAGGGTCGATCCCGCCGCCCTGCTCGGCCTCGGAATCGGCACCGAGGACGACATCGCCAACCGCCGCACACGTCATGACGACGAAGCGGAGCACGATCACGACGACTTCGACAGCTTCGTCGTGGCGATCCCCGAGCTTTCCGACCCGGCGGCGCTGGCCGCGCGCATCGCCGCGGCCGCGGAAAGCTTCGACGTGCTGCGGGTGAAGGGATTCGCCGCCGTCGCGGGCAAGCCCATGCGTCTCCTCCTGCAGGCGGTGGGCGCGCGCGTCACGCACCAATACGACCGGCCATGGAATGCCACCGAGGCGCGCGAAGGCCGCCTCGTCGTCATCGGCCTGAAGGGGCTCGACCGCGCCGCGGTGGCGCGCACGCTGCTCGGGTGAGCGATGCATCTGCTCGCGACCACCTCCACGACGCTCGACGAGACCGTCGAGCCGGTCGATCTCGGCCAGACGCCGGGCGACATGGTCGTCCTGTCCTTCGCGGACAGCGATCTTGCCGCCCTCGCCGCTGCCTGGGCACTCGAGCGCGACGCGCTGCCGAGCCTGCGGCTCGCGTCGCTGCGGGATTTGCGCCACCCGATGTCGGTCGACCTCTGGATCGATCGCGTCGCCGCCCATGCCAAGGTGATCCTCGTTCGCCTGCTCGGCGGTCTCGACTGGTGGCGCTACGGCGTCGAGCGGTTGTCGACGCTCGGGCGCGAGCGTCGAATCGTGCTCGCCGTGCTGCCGGGCGAGGATCGCGACGATCCGAGGCTCGCGGAAGCTTCGACCCTTCCTCCGCACGAGCTTCACGCGCTGCTCGAATTCTTCCGCGAGGGCGGAAGCGACAATCTGCGCGCCCTGCTGCGGCGCCTGGCCGGCCATGCCGGCGCGCCGGTCGAGGCTCCCGAACCGCGATCGGTTCCGCGCTTGGCGGGCTATCTGCCCGGCGCCGGCGCGGTCGAGCTCGACCGCCTCGCGGCGCAGTTGCCGCCCGGCCGGCCGGTGGTTCCGATCGTCTTCTACCGGGCCTTGCTGCTCGCCGCCGATACGTCTCCGATCGACGCCCTGTGCGAGGCGCTGGCGGCGCGCGGGCTTGCGCCAGCGCCGCTCGTGATCACCAGCCTCAAGGAGGACACGGCGGCGGAATTCATCCGCGCGGCGCTGGCGCGGCTCTCGCCCGCGGTCGTCGTCGCCACCACCGCATTCGCCGCCGGCGGCGAGGCGGGCGCGCCGACACCGCTCGACGGCCCGAACGTGCCGGTGCTGCAGGTCGTGATCGCCACCACCAAGCGCGCCGCCTGGCGCGACAGCGCCCGCGGCCTCGGTGCCGCCGATCTCGCCATGCACGTGGTGCTGCCCGAGCTCGACGGCCGCGTGCTCGCGGGCGTCATCGCCTTCAAGGAGCCGCTCCCGCCGCAGGACGGGCTCGCCTTCGCGGCGCTCGCGAGCCGGCCGGAGCCGGACCGGGTCGCGTCGGTTGCGGATCGCATCGCCGCGCTCGTGCGTCTGCAGAGGACGCCGCGCCCCGAGCGGCGCATCGCGATCCTGATGCCGGACTATCCGGGCGCCCCGGGACGCGCCGGCTACGCCGTCGGGCTCGACGTGCCGGAGAGCGTGCTCGCGCTGCTCGCCGATCTCGGCGCGGCGGGCTACGCGGTACGCGACGTGCCACGAAGCGCTCGCGCGCTGCTCGACGATTTGAGCGCGGGCGCCGCCGACGTCGCCCTGCCGCTCGATGACTACGCGCGTCTGCTCGCCGATTTGCCGGCCGAAGTGGCCACGAAAATCCACGGCGCGTGGGGCGAGCCCGCCGCGGACCCCGGCCTGCGCGCGCAAAAGTTCGCCTTCCGCGCCCGCGCCTTCGGCAACGTGCTCGTCGCGTTCGCCCCCGACCGTGGCCGATCGAGCGATCGCCGCGCCGACTACCACGATCCGACGCTGCCGCCGCGTCACGCCCTTCTTGCCTTCGGCCTGTGGCTCCAGCGCGTGGCCAAGGTCGACGCGCTCGTGCACATGGGCGCGCACGGCACGCTCGAATGGCTGCCGGGCAAGGCGGTGGCGCTGACCTCGTCCTGCTTTCCCGAGACGGTCGTCGGTCCGCTGCCCGTGATCTATCCCTTCATCGTCAGCAATCCGGGCGAGGCCGCCCACGCCAAGCGTCGCATCGCCGCCGTGACCCTTGGGCATCTGCCGCCGCCGCTCGTCGCAACCGGATTGTCCGGCGAGGCGCGCGAGCTCGAGCGGCTCGTCGACGAGTACGCGCAGGCCGATGGTCTCGACCGCAGGCGGCGCGAGCGTCTCGCCCGGCTCATCGTCGCGACTGCACGAGGCAGCGGCCTCGCGCGGGAGGCAAGCGTCGATGCCGACCTCGGTCCCGACGAGGCGCTGCGCCGTATCGATGCCTGGCTCTGCGACCTCAAGGACCTCGCGATCAAGGACGGCCTCCATGTCTACGGCCGCACGCCCGCCGCCGATGACGTCGATCCGGCGTGGCCGGCGAGCGCGGCGGCCGAACGGTCCGCCCTCATCGCCGCGCTCGACGGCCGGCGCATTGCCCCCGGCCCCGCGGGCACGCCCCTGCGCGGACGCCGCAACGTGCTGCCGACCGGCCGCAATCTCTTCACCGCCGACCCGCGCATGCTGCCGACGCCGACCGCCATGGAGTTGGGCCGGCTGGCGGCCGACGAGGTCATCCGCGCCCACCTGCAGAACCACGGCGAGATGCCGCGCGCGCTCGTCATCGACCTGTGGGGCAGCGCCACGCTGCGCACCGGCGGCGAGGAGATCGCGCTCGGCCTCGCGCTGATGGGTTGTCGGCCGACCTGGGATCACTCGACCGGCCGTGTCACCGGCGTCGAGGTGCTGCCGAGCGCGGTCGTCGGGCGGCCGCGCGTCGACGTCACATGGCGCATATCCGGCTTGTTTCGCGATCTTTTCCCCGCGCAGATCGCCCTGCTCGACGCCGCGATTCGCACCGTCGCCGCCCGCGATGAACCCGAGGAGGAAAATCCGCTCGCGGCGGCGCCGCGATCGTCGCAAGGCGAAGACGCGCTCGCTCGCATCTTCGGCACCGCGCCGGGGGCTTACGGCGCCGGCATCGAGGACCTGCTCGGACGCGATGTCGAGCGCTCGACCATCGGCGCTGCCTATCTCGCCGCCGCGTCGCACGCCTATGGCGGGGCGGACGGCGGCGGAACGCCCCTCCCCGGCGGATTCGCGGCGCGCGTCTCGCTCGCGGATCTGCTCGTGCATCCGAGCGACGATTCCGGTCGCGACCTGCTGGAAGGGGCGGAAGATGCCGCCTTCGTCGGCGGCTTTGCCGCCGCGGCCGCCGCCATCGGGCGCGAACCCGATCTCATCATGCTCGACCTGACCGATCCGCGGCGCCCGCGGGCGCGTCCGCTCGATGCGGCGCTGGCGCGGATCGTCCGCGGCCGCGCGGTGAACCCGCGTTTCATCGCGGGCTTGATGCGGCATGGGCCGCGCGGCGCAGCCGAGCTCGCCGAAACGGTCGATCGACTCGTCGATTTCGCGGAGACGACCGGGGTCGTGCCGAGCGCGCTCTTCGATCTCGTGCACGAGGCCTATGTCGCCGACGTACCCCTGCGCGATTTTCTGCTGCGCGAGAACCCGGCCGCGGCCCGCGCGATCGCCGCGCGGCTTGACGCTGCGCGCCGCAAAGGCCTGTGGCATCCCCGCCGCAACGATATCGGCACCGATCTCCTGAAGATCGCGGAGGCGGCGCCATGAGCACCGCCCTTCGACGCGGCGCCTGCCCCGGCCTGTCCGCGCCCATGGCGACGGGCGATGGCCTGCTCGCGCGGTTCACGCCGCTCGACGGCATTCCCCTCGATCGCTTCATCGCCTTCTGCGCGGCGGCCGGCCGGCACGGTAACGGCACGATCGAGATCACCGCGCGCGGCAGCCTGCAGGTGCGCGGCTTGACGCCCCGCTCGGCGCCGCTGTTCGCGTCCGTGGTCGCGACGCTCGGCATCGCCGCGGGCGAGGGCGTGCCTGTCATCCTCGATCCGCTCGCCGACGACCCGGACATCTTGATCGATACCGCCGCTCTGGCGGCTTGTTTGCGTCGCGCGATCACGACGGCGCCGCTTGTGCTGGCACCGAAGGTGTGCGTCGTCCTCGATGGCGGCGGCCGCCTGCATCTCGATGCGCTCACCGCCGATGTGCGGCTCAAGGCCATCGGAACCCCGCAGGGGCCACGCCTTCATGTGGCAGTCGGCGGACATGCGGCATCCGCGTTGCCGCTCGGAGCGATCGCGCCCGACCGGGTCGTCGATGCGGTGCTCGGCATCCTCGGCGTGATTGCCGCGCGCGGACCCGCGGCGCGCGCCGTCGATGTCGTTCGCGGCGAGGGTGTCGGCGCCTTCCGCTCCGTCGTCGACGGCGACGTCGAGCCGGCACCTCCGCCGCCGCGGCCGCCCGCCGAACCGATCGGGCGACATCCGCTCCGGGACGGCTCCGTCGCGCTCGGCATCGCCCTGGCGTTCGGCCATGCGCACGCGGATGCGCTTGCCGAGCTCGCCCGTGCTGCTGGCGCCCGCGGCGTGGGGCTGGTTCGACCCGCACCGGGTCGCGCGCTTTTGCTGCCCGGCGCCACGGAGGAAGTCGCGGCTGCGCTCGCGACTTCGGCCGAGCAGCTCGGCTTCCTTGTGCGCGCCGATGATCCCCGCCGCCGCATCATCGCCTGTCCCGGCAAGCCCGACTGCGCCTCGGGATTGATCGCGGCACGCGCGCTGGCGACGGAGCTGGCGCGGCAGCTTCCGCCCGGGAGCGACGCGATCCACATTTCCGGTTGCTGCAAGGGCTGTGCCCATCCTGCGGCCGCCGCGCTGACCGTGGTCGGGACCGAGCGCGGCTGCGGCATCGTGCGGCATGGTCCGGCTCATGCCGAGCCGCGTTACCACGTCGATCCCGCCGGGCTCGCCGCCGAAGTCGCGCGGATCGCCGCCGAGACCAGCGAGGCCCTCCATGGCTGAGGCCTATCTGCGCGACGGCGCGACGATCTACCAGCGCTCCTTCGCCATCATTCGCGCGGAAGCCGACCTGTCGCGCTTCTCCGCGGACGAGGCCGAGGTGGCCGTGCGCATGATTCATGCCTGCGGTCTCGTCGAGGCGGCGAACCACATCGTATTCGGTCCCGGCCTGGTCGCCGCAGTGCGGTCGGCGCTGGCGCGGGGCGCGCCGATCCTGTGCGACGCCGAGATGGTGGCGCACGGCATAACGCGCGCGCGCCTGCCGGCGCGCAACGAGGTCGTCTGCACGTTGCGCGATGCACGCGTACCGGCGCTCGCCGCGAAGCTCGGAACCACGCGCTCCGCCGCCGCCCTCGAGCTCTGGGGCGAACACCTCGGCGGCGCCGTGGTCGCCATCGGCAACGCGCCGACGGCGCTGTTTCGCCTGCTCGAATTGCTCGATGCCGGGGCGCCGAGGCCCGCATCGATCCTCGCCGTTCCGGTCGGCTTCGTCGGCGCGGCGGAAGCGAAGGAGGCGCTCGCCGCCGAGGCGCGCGGCGTGCCGTTCCTGATCGTGCGCGGGCGCATGGGCGGCAGCGCCATGGCCGCGGCCGCCGTCAACGCGCTGGCGAGGGCCGGACCATGAGCGGCGCCGCCAGGCTGATTGGGGTCGGCGTCGGTCCGGGCGATCCCGAGCTGTTGACGCTCAAAGCCGTGCGCGCCCTCGAGCAGGCCGACGTGATCGCGCATTTCGCCAAGGCCGGTTATGCGAGCAATGCGCGCGCGATCGTCGCAGGCCATCTCAAGCCCAACGTCGTCGAGCTGCCGCTGCTTTTCCCGGTGACCACCGAGATTCCGAAGAACGCCCCCGCCTATTGCAGCAAGATCAAGGAATTCTACGACGGCTGCGCGGGCGCGATTGCCGCGTACCTTGATACCGGCCGCAGCGTCGCCGTGCTCTGCGAGGGCGATCCGCTGTTCTACGGCTCCTACATGCATCTGCAGGCGCGGCTCGCCGCGCGCTATCCGACCGACGTCATCGCCGGCGTGACCGGCATGTCGGGCAGCTGGTCAGCGGTCGGCATGCCGATCGCGCAGGGCAACGACGTGTTCACGGTCCTGCCGGGCACGCTTTCCGAACCCGAGCTCGAACGCCGTCTCGCCGATGCCGACGCCGCCGTGGTCATGAAGCTCGGCCGCAATCTGCCGAAGGTGCGCCGCGCGCTCGAACGCGCCGGGCGGCTCGATCGCGCGATCTACGTGGAACGCGGCACCATGGCCGATGCGGTGATGCTGCCGCTCGCCGCCAAGGCGGGCGACGATGCGCCCTATTTCGCCATGGTCCTGGTGCCGGGCTGGGAGGAACGACCGTGAGCGGCTCGCTCGCCGTGGTCGGGCTCGGCCCCGGAGATGCGCGCTGGCTCACCCCGGAGGCGGAAGCCGCGCTCGCCGCCGCCGACGTGCTGTTCGGCTACCGCCCCTATCTCGATCGCGTCCCGGCGCGGCCCCGACAGGAACGCCAGCCGTCCGACAACCGCGAGGAGGCCGCGCGCGCCGCGCAAGCGCTGCGCCGGGCCGCCGAGGGCGCGCGGGTCGCCGTCGTTTCCGGCGGCGATCCCGGCGTGTTCGCGATGGGGGCCGCCGTCTGCGCGGAGATCGAAACCGGGCCGGACGCCTGGCGCAGTCTCGACCTGGCGATCATCCCCGGGGTGACCGCGATGCTCGCGGTGGCCGCGCGCGTCGGCGCGCCGCTCGGTCACGATTTCTGCGCGCTCTCGCTCTCGGACAACCTCAAGCCATGGGAGCTGATCGTGCGCCGGCTCGATGCCGCGGCGGGCGCCGGCTTCGTCATCGCGCTCTATAATCCGGTCTCGCGCGCGCGACCCTGGCAGCTGGGCGTTGCCTTCGAGCGCCTGCGGCTCAAGCTCGAGGCTTCGACCCCGGTCGTGTTCGGACGCGCGGTCGGGCGCGCCGACGAGCATGTCGCGGTGACGACGCTCGCCGCCGCCGATCCGGCCGCCGCCGACATGGCGACGCTCATCATCGTCGGTTCGCCCGAGACGCGCACGATCGCGCGCCCGGGCCGCGCCCCGCTCGTCTATACCCCGCGCACGGTTCGGGAGGTCGCATGATCGAGCCAAGCGACCGCTTCCTCGACCGTCTCGACCGTCGACACCGCGGGCAGAGCCGGACGGCGCAACATGATCACCGGCAGGCCGAGCGCGCGCGCGGCGGCGATCTTGCCGTAGGTCGCGGCGCCGCCGCTGTTCTTGGCGACGATGACGTTGATGCGATGCCGCTCGAGCAGCGCGCGATCATCGGCTTCCGCGAAGGGTCCGCGGCCGGTGACATAGACGGCGTGCGGCACGGCGAGCGGCGGATCGACCGGATCGACGCTGCGGACGAGATAATGGTGTTGCGGCGCGGCGGCGAACGGCACAAGCTCCTTGCGGCCGAGCGCGAGAAACACCTGGCGCGGCGCGCTGCCGAGCGCAGTCACCGCCGCCCCGACATCGGCGACCGCGATCCAGCGATCGCCGGCGATCGCCGTCCAGGCCGGCCGCCGCAGCGCCAAGAGCGGAACCCCCACGCGCTCGACCGCGCGTGCCGCGTTGGCGGAGATTTTTGCCGCATAGGGATGGGTCGCGTCGATCAGCACGTCGATGCGCTCCGCGGACAGATATCGGGCAAGCCCTTCCGCGCCGCCAAAACCGCCGAGTCGCACCGGGACCGGTTGCGCGGCCGGCGATGCCGTGCGACCGGCGAGCGAGAGGATCACGTCGGCGCCGCCGGCCAGGCATTCGGCCAACCGCCGAGACTCCGCCGTGCCGCCGAGAATGAGGATGCGCCGCATGTCGCTCCCTGATCCGGTCGCGCCCGAGACTGCCGCATCGCGCCGTTGGCTGTCCATCGTCGGCATCGGCGAGGACGGCGTCGAGGGACTGAGCACGGTCGCGCGCGGGCTCGTGAGCGGCGCGGAGATCGTGTTCGGCGGCAAACGCCATCTCGGCCTCGCGGCCCCGCTCATCCGCGGAGCCGCGCGGCCTTGGCCTTCGCCGTTCGACCGCGCCATCGAGGAGGTGCTGGCGCAGCGCGGCCGACAGATATGCGTGCTCGCCTCCGGCGACCCTTATGTCTACGGCGTCGGCTCCGTTCTCGCGCGCCATGTTCCACCCGAGCAAACCGTCGTGGTTCCGGCGCCGTCCGCGTTCAGCCTTGCCGCGGCGCGGCTCGGCTGGGCGCTGCCGGAGACGGCGCTGATCTCGCTGCACGGCCGTGCGCTCGACCTCGTGCGTCCGCACCTGCAGCCCGGCGCGCGCATCCTGGCGCTCACCTCCGACGGCGCGGGACCTGCCGCGCTGGCGCGCCTGCTTGCCGAAGACGGATTCGGCGCCACCCGGTTGACGGTGCTGGAGGCGCTCGGCGGCGCGCGCGAGCGCGTGCGCACCACGACCGCCGCGGGATTCGATCTCGACTCGGTCGATGACCTCAACACCGTCGCGATCGAGGTGGCGGCGGATTCCGGGGCACGGGTCATTGCGCGCGCCGCCGGCCTGCCCGATGCGCTGTTCGAGCACGACGGCCAGATCACCAAGCGCGAGATCCGGGCGGTGACGCTGTCCTCGCTCGCGCCCCGTCACGGCGAGCTTTTGTGGGATGTCGGCGCCGGCGCGGGCTCGGTCGCGATCGAATGGATGCACGCCGATCCGTCGCTGCGGGCAATCGCGGTCGAGGCGCGCGCGGACCGGGCGGCGCGGATCCGGCGCAACGCCGCCGCCTTCGGCGTACCCGCCCTCGAAGTGGTCGAGGGCGAGGCGCCGGCTCGATTCGAAGGACTTGCCTCGCCCGATGCGATCTTCATCGGCGGCGGCGCCGGCGATCCCGGCATGATCGAGAGCGCGGTCGCGGCGCTCAAGTCGGGCGGGCGTCTGGTGATCAATGCGGTGACGCTCGAGACCGAAGGGCTGCTGATCGCGCGCCGGGCGGCACTGGGCGGCGAGCTGATCCGGATCGCGATCGCGCGCGCCGATTTCGTCGGCGACAAGACCGGCTGGCGGCCGGCCTTGCCGATCACGCAGTGGGCATGGGTGAAGCCATGATCGTCGCGGGCGTCGGATGCCGCAAGGGCGCGGCGGCGGCCGAGATCGAAGCAGCGATCCATGCGGCGCTCGGCCGCGCCGGGCTTGCCCGCGACGCGCTTGCCCTCATCGCCACGTCGGCCGCCAAGGGCGGCGAGTCCGGAATAACGGCCGCCGCATCGGTGCTCGGCGTGCCGCTTGTCCTGGTGCCGGCGCACGATCTCGAAGTCGCCGGCCAGCGCGTCGAGACCCGATCCGCGCGCGTCGTCGCGCTCACCGGCGTGCCCTCGCTGGCGGAAGCCGCCGCGTTGGCGGCCGGCGGGCCCGCGGCCAGGCTCCTCGCTCCCCGCATCGCGGTCGGGCCCGCGACCTGCGCCCTTGCCGAATCCGGAGGCGCGGCATGACCGTGCATTTCATCGGCGCCGGACCCGGCGCCGCCGATCTCATCACCGTGCGCGGACGCGATCTCGTCGCCCGCTGTCCCGTCTGCCTCTATGCCGGCTCGATCGTGCCGCCCGAGGTCCTCTCCCATTGTCCGCCGAACGCGAGGATCGTCGATACGGCGCCGCTGACGCTCGATGAAATCGAAGCGCAGTTCGTCGCGGCGCACTCCGCCGGCCTCGATGTGGCGCGGCTTCATTCCGGCGACCTGTCGATCTTGAGCGCGGTTGCCGAGCAGCTGCGGCGGCTCGAGCGGCGCGGCATTCCCTATACCCTCACGCCCGGCGTGCCGGCCTTCGCCGCGGCCGCCGCCGCGCTCGGCTGCGAGCTGACCGTCCCGGAGTTGGCGCAAAGCGTCGTGCTGACGCGGATGCCCGGTCGCGCTTCGGCCATGCCGGCGGGCGAGCGGCTTGCAGCCTTCGCGGCCACCGGCGCAACGCTCGCGATCCATCTCGCGATTCCGGCGATCGACGCGATCGTGCGGGAGCTCCTCCCGTTCTATGGCGCGGATTGTCCGGCCGCGGTCGTCGCGCGCGCGAGTTGGCCCGATCAGCGCATCGTGCGCGGCACGCTCGGCGATATCGCGGCAAAAGTTGCAGCCGCCGCGATCGAGCGGACCGCGCTCGTCCTCGTCGGCCGCGCGCTCGCGGCGCAGGAGTTCCGCGAGAGCGCGCTCTACGACCCGGGCTATCGCCGCCGGTTCCGCGGCGGAGAGCGCTCATGAGCCGGCGCGAACGGCGCGCGGCCGACGAGCCTTCCGTCGCGGTCGAACAACGCGACCTCGACCGCAATGTCGGCGCCCGCGACCACGTCCAGCGCGGTCCCCTGCGCGGCGCGGGCGACCTCGTCGCCGAGCGCGACCCCTTCCGCCGCGGCCTGGGCAAAGGCCTCCGCCGCGGTGTTCGCCACCGCGATCCGATCGCGCAACGCCGCCGAGCCTCCGGCCGCAGCCGCGAGCGCGGCAAGCGCGACCAAATCGACCGCGCCGCGTTTCGAATGCAGATCGAGCAGGCCCTGCGCGAGCTTCGCCATCTTGCCGACGCCGCCGGCGATGGTGACCCGCGGCACCGGATGCCGACGGAGATATTTCAGCATGCCGCCGACGAAATCGCCCATGTCGATCAGCGCGGGCTCGGGCAGGTCATGGAGCGTGCGCACCGCCGCTTCGGAGGTCGCGCCGGTCGCGCCCGCGATATGCGTGAGGCCGGCGGCGCGGGCGACATCGATGCCGCGCAGGATCGAGTGAATCCACGACGAGCAGGAATACGGCACGACGATCCCGGTGGTGCCGAGGATCGACAGGCCGCCGACGATGCCCAGCCGCCCGTTGAGCGTCTTCGCCGCCATCGCCTCCCCGCCGGGAATGGCGATCTCGACCTCGACGTCGCCGGTCGCGCTCGCCGCCGCCGCGACCTCGGCGATGGCGTCGCGGATCATCCGGCGCGGCACCGGATTGATCGCGGGTTCGCCCGGCGGAATCGGAAGGCCGGCGCGGGTGACGGTGCCAACGCCCTCGCCCGCCCGAAAGGTGACGCCGCTCCCAGGCTTGCCCGGGCGCACGGTCGCGAGCACGAGGGCGCCATGGGTGACGTCCGGATCGTCGCCCGCATCCTTGACCACTCCGGCGGTCGCCGAGTCGTTATCCGTGCGGTTGACCGCAAGCGAAAAGGCCGGACGCTCGCCGCGCGGCAACGTCACCTCGACGGGATCGGGAAACTCGCCCGTCAGCAGCGCGGCATAAGCGGCCTTGGCGGCCGCGGCGGCGCAGGTCCCGGTGGTCCAGCCCCGGCGGAGCGGACGGTCTTGCAGGCTCATGACGTTGCCTATAGTGCGCCCGATCGACGCCGTCACGATGGAGCGCGCAGGCGATGAACAGCGGGGAACTCCTTGCGGCGCGCGCCCGCGTTCCCGTGCTGGCGTCGGGGCATGTCTGGCTTGCCGGCGCCGGGCCGGGCGACCCCGGGCTGCTCACGCTCGCTGCCCTCGCCGGCCTGTCCCAGGCGGACGTGGTCGTGCACGACGCGCTGGTCGACAAGCGAGTGCTGGCGCTCGCATCTGCGCAGGCGCGACTGGAATTCGCCGGCAAGCGGGGCGGCCGGCCGTCCGCGACGCAGGCCGACATCTCGAAGCGGCTCATCGAGCTTGCCCGCGCCGGCCGGAAAGTCTTGCGGCTCAAGGGCGGCGATCCATTCGTGTTCGGACGCGGCGGCGAGGAAGCGCTGGCGCTGGCGGCGGCCGGGGTGCCGTTCCGCGTCATCCCCGGCGTGACTGCGGGACTTGCGGCACTCGCCGCGGCATCGATTCCGGCGACGCTGCGGGGCGTCAATCGTGCAATCGTCTTCGCTGCGGGTCACGGCGAGGACGAGGAGTTCGATTGGGCGCCGCTCGCGCGCGCCGGTCAGCCCATCGTCCTCTACATGGTGATGCGCAACCTCGAGCGGATCACCGACGCGCTGATCCAGGGCGGACTTGGCCGGCGAACGCCTGCGGCCGTGATCAGCGAGGCAACGACGGACGCCGAGCGCATTCTCGTCTCGACGCTGGAGCGGGTAGCGGCGGACGCGCGCGACCAAAACTTCAAGCCGCCGGCGATCGTCGTGATCGGGGACATCGTGAGCGCACGCGAACGGCTGCGCCCGGTCGCGGAGGTAGCGCGGTGACGGCGCGCGGTCTCATCGTCTCAGCCCCCCGTTCGGGCTCCGGCAAGACGACGGTCACGCTCGCTCTCCTCGCCGCCCTCGCGCGGCGCGGCACGGCGGTGCGGGCGGCCAAAGCCGGGCCAGACTATATCGATTCCGCTTTCCATGCGGCCGCGACCGGCACGCAAGGCTTCAACCTCGACAGCTGGGCCATGCCGCCGTCGCTCATCGATACGCTCGCGGCCGAAGCCGCGCGCGAGGCCGAGCTGCTCGTCGTCGAGGGCGTCATGGGCCTGTTCGACGGCATTCCCGGCGCGCCCGGCCGCTTCGGCGCGACGGCGGATCTCGCGGCGCGCCTTCGGCTGCCGGTGTTGCTCGTGCTCGACGTGTCCGGGCAATCGCAATCGGCGGCGGCGGTGGCGCGGGGTTTCGCCTGCCACGATCCGGCGGTGCGGATCGCCGGCGTGGTGCTCAACCGCGTCGGCAGCGAACGGCATCGGGAGTTCACCGCCGAGGCGGTCGCCGCCGCGGGGCTGCCGGTCTA